>OCZT010000603.1_pt1 | contig 36073 bp, 42 predicted proteins | sample 1539031 | NCBI WGS metagenome assembly OCZT01 (sample SAMEA3539308, study PRJEB22396) | soil metagenome | biome: tundra; feature: field; material: soil | place: USA | collected 2010-05 | depth 0.15 m | reverse complement strand
CTGGAGTTCAGACGTGTGCTCTTCCGATCTGTACGCTCGCCCCATGGCTGGCGCGCTGAAGCTCGGATTGAACACGGGCTACTGGACCGGCGGGCCCCCTCCCGGCGCGGCCGAGTCGATCGCCGAGGCCGAGCGCCTCGGGTTCGACTCGATCTGGACGGCCGAGGCCTACGGCTCGGACTGCCTGACCCCGCTGGCGTGGTGGGGGGCCTCGACACAGCGCCTGAAGCTCGGCACCGCGATCGTGCAGATGTCCGCGCGCCAGCCCGCCGCCACGGCGATGGCGGCGATGACGCTCGACCACCTCTCCGGCGGCAGGTTCATCCTCGGCCTCGGCGTCTCCGGGCCGCAGGTCGTGGAGGGCTGGTACGGGATGCCGTTCGCCAAGCCGCTCGCGCGCACGCGCGAGTACGTCGCCATCCTGCGCGACATCTGGGCGCGCAAGGGCCCGCTCGAGGCGCCCGGGCCCCACTACCCGCTGCCGCTGCCCGGCGGCACCGGCCTGGGCAAGCCGCTGAAGTCCTCGATCCATCCGGTGCGCGAGGACATCCCCGTCTACCTGGGGGCGGAGGGGCCGAAGAACATCGCGTTGTGCGCTGAGATCTGCGACGGCTGGCTGGCGCTGTTCTTCTCGCCCGAGCACGAGGGCATCTACACGCCCTCGCTGCAGGAGGGCTTCGCGCGTCCCGGCGCGCGGCGCAGCGCCGCCGACTTCGAGGTCGCTGCGACCGTGCCGTTCATCATCTCCGACGACGTGGAGGCCGCAACCGACGCCCTGCGGCCGTTCTACGCGCTGTACTTCGGCGGCATGGGCGCCAAAGGCACGAACTTCCACGCCAACGTCGCGATCCACATGGGCTACGAGGCCGAGGTGGACGAGATCGCCGAGCTCTACCTCGCCGGCCGCAAGGACGATGCGGCGGCGAAGGTGCCGCGCAAGCTGATCGAAGCGATGGCGCTCGTGGGCTCCCGCGAGAAGATCGCAGACGACCTCGCCAGATGGCGCGACTCGATCGTCACCACGATGCTCATCTCCGGCGACGTCGCCACGCTGCGCACGGCCGCCGAGCTCGTCCTCGGCTGAGCCGGCCGGGGCGGGGCGCCGCTAGGGTCTAGCGATGAGCGAGGAGCCCGTCGCGCCGCCGCAGCCGCTGGCGAACTTCCAGTACGAGATCTACGCGGCCGGGCTGGCGGGGGAGACCCCGGCGCTGCCCGTCTCCGGCGCGGAGCTGCAGGAGCGGGCGCGCGCGCTGCTGAGCCCTCAGGCCTTCGGCTACGTGGCGGGCGGCGCGGGCGCGGAGCTGACGATGCGCGCGAACCTGCAGGCGTTCGAGCGCCTGGAGATCGTGCCGCGGATGCTGCGCGACGTGTCGGCGCGCGACCTGTCCACCTCGGTGCTCGGCACCGCGATGCCGGCGCCGCTGATGCTCGCGCCCGTGGGCGTGCAGTCGATCGTCCACCCCGACGGCGAGCTCGCGGTCGCACGCGCGGCGGCGGTGCAGGGCGTCCCCTACATTCTCAGCACGGCGGCCTCGCATGCGCTCGAGGACGTCGCCGCGGCGGCGCCGCAGGCGAGCCGCTGGTATCAGCTCTACTGGCCCAAGGGCTAACCCTGCGCCAGCGAATGGCTCTACAGAGCGGCTACGGGCGCCGGTGCCTGCGCCTTTGTCAACGCCCTGTCAATGAGATCAGCGGCAACCTGCGCCGCCTGCTCGTCTGAGTGCTCAAGCAGGTGTGCATACACGGACAGCAGAACCTTCGGATCGTCGCCGAGGCGCGCGGCGGCGACATGCAGCGGCACGCCCGCGCTGAGCAGGTGCGTGGCGTGGGTGTGCCGCAGGGTGTGCATGCTGCCCCAGCCGAGGCCGGCGGCTTTGCGATGAGCGGTGCATAGCGCCGTCGCCCGCTGCGGGCGGATCGGGCCGCCGAGCTCATCGGCGAAGCACAGGTCGTGGTCGACATAGGCGCCGCCCGCGAGATCCCGCTCGAGCTGCTGGCACGCGCGGTGCTCACGAAGTGCGGCCACCGTCTGTGCGTCGAGGGAGATCGTGCGCTGTGAGCGCTTGCGCTTGACCGTCCCGAACGAGCAGCTGTGCGTCTGCCCGCAGATCGCGCAGGGACCTGTCAGCGGGATCACCTGCCCTTCGATTTTCAGGCGCGCGCCGTCGAGGTCGAGCGCACGCCAGCTCGCGCCGAGCAGCTCACCACGCCGTGCTCCCGTCATCGCTGCCAGCCTCCACAACGCGAACAGGCGGTCCTCGGCGACGTGGGCGAGGAGGCTCGCAAGCTCCCGTTCGCTCCATGCCTTCGCTGACGAGCTGGGTACCGCGGGAGGGTCGGCCAGGGGGACCGGGTTGCGGGTGATCTTCCCCCATCGCACGGCGTCGCGCATTGCACGGTTGAGCACGGCGTGGCTCAGCCTGCGCGTGGAGGCCGCCAACCCCTCCGCCTTGAGTTCGGCATACAGGGCGTTGACGTGGCCGGGGGAGACGTTGCAGAGCGCCACGGCCCCGATCGGACGCTTGGCGACATGGCCGCGCAGCACCCGCTCATACCGTTCATACGTCAAAGGCTTCAGGGCGTCGGCGCGGGCGGGTAGCCACTCGTTGACCGCGAAGGCTGCGAGCGTCAGCTTCGAGGGCTCCGTGTAGACACCCGCCTTACTGGCCGGAACCACCGTGTCCAAGTGGCCCTGGGCCGCTTTGCGGGTGGCGAATCCGCCCTTGCTGCGCTGCGTGCGCTTGCCGGTCAACGGGTCAACGATGTCCCAATAGGCGGTCCAGCTGCTGCCTCTCTTGCGTGTTGATCCTCTCATCGCTCCGTCTCCTTCTCCATTGCAGCCTTGCGGCGGCGGTATTGACGTGATGCGTCGGCTCTCGCGCAGGCGGGTGTGCAGAAGCGGAGGCCGGTGCTGCGGTGTTGGCGGTACTTCGCGCCGCCGAGTTGGTGGCGGAAGGGCTGGCCGCAGGTGAGGTTCTCGCAGCGCCTCAGCGTGTCCCCGCCGACCATCAGGTTGAACAGCTGGGCGCAGGCCGCCTGATAGAGGTCGATCTTCGGAATCCCGACCTCGAACTCGCCGCCGCCGGGCGGCTGGTAGGTGTGCTCGGCGTGCGCATGAAACGGTCTTAGACCGACGTTCAGGGCAATTGAGAACGCCGCCCAGGCGAGGCTCTCGAAGTCGGGAGGGTACGCCTCGAACCCGTTGGCCGGCCAAGCGTCCAGGGGGTCGCCGTCTCCCGTAGCCGCCGCGCTCCAAGCGCCCGCGAGTGCGCGCGCCGTCTTGAGCCATGCGCGGGCATCCTCGAGCATCCCGTCATGACGAGCCTCCCACCAGCCGTCTATGTGCTGGCGCGGGCGTGGGGCCATGCGTCCACGGACCGGACGGTTCGTGGGGTGGAAATAGGGGTGCGTGATAAGCCCGTGTCGATCGAGGAGCTCCGCGACGGCATCGCTGTCGTCAAGGTCGGCGCGGCGAAGGTCGCGCAGGACCCATTCCTGGGGGAGGTCCCGCGGCTCGTCGGGGGGGCCCCAGTCGAGTGTCCCGTCGTCAGCGACAGATAGCTCCGCGTGCTGGACGGGCACTTCCGTGAGGGGCGTTGCCGGCCAGAGCGTCATAGGAAATCGTGGGTTGAGCAATGACACGATACGCGACAGAATAGCGCAATCGTGCATATGACGCAAGAGCACACAACAGACTGGCGGGAACGAAGCACGTTGACCGTTGAGGAGGCAGGCGCAGTCCTCGGCATCGGGCGCGCGTCCGCGTATACGGCTGCTGGAACGGGCGACCTGCCCGTGATCCGCATCGGACGCCGCGTCCTCGTGCCCGTGGGGCAGCTGCGAAGGCTGCTCGGCGAGATCGAGGGCCACAACGACCACGAGGACCCTGCACAGGTCCTCGTGGGAAAGGCGGGCAACGACGATGCCCACCACACAGGCTAGCGCTCGTCACGGATATGCCGCACCTGCCGTGGTGCGCGTCGGTATCACGACGCTTCGCCAGTTGCAACTCATCCTCGATGGTGAAGGCGACGATCTCCTGCGCAACGCTCTCCGACTCGAGATCGACCACCTGATCACGTCGGCCGAGGAATCATCGTGGCCGCTGTAGAGACGATCCCCCAGCGCGACGCACTTCTCCTGCAGCTCGCGGCTATCGCCGGCAACGAGCCGCCGTCGAGCTATCTGGAGGTTCGGTGCCTTCGCCCGGATGGTGTGCCGGGCCCGCGCGAGTTTGTACCCGTGCGCGACCTGCGCCGTGCGGTCGCGGTCGTGCTGGAGCTGCGCGACGTACACGCCTACGTTGGCGCCGCGCCGAGGGTCCGGGAAAGCGGGACGGCGCAGGACGTGGAGCGAGTCTGGACGCTCTGGACTGACTGCGACAGCGTCGCAGCCGTCCAAGCGTTGCGGCGGTTCAAGCCGCTGCCGTCGATCGTCACCAGGACATCGCCCGGCAGGATGCAGGCGCTTTGGCCGTTGCGCGCCCCGGTTGCGCCGGAATGGGCGAGGCGGGCGAATCGTCGGATAGCGCACGCGCTCGGGGCCGATATGGCCGCGACGGATGGGGCGCGGGTCATCCGCGGGATCGGCACGTTCAATCACAAGCACAATCCCCCGGCGCCTGTCACCTGCGCGCGGGCCGAGCTCGACGTTCACGAGCTCAGGGAGATCATCGGGTCGCTGCCCGATGCGCCCGGGGATGCTCCGCGCCGACCCCCGCTCGCGGGCGACAGGCCCGTGGGTCCGGGCTCGCTTGCTGGGCTCTTGCGGACCGTGCGCGAGGCGCCCGTGGGGCAACGAAACGCGATCCTATTCTGGGCTGCCTGCAAGGCGCGGGAGGAGGGTCACGACGCCCGCGAGGATCTGCGCCAGGCCGCGCTCGACGCGGGGCTCCCAGAGTTCGAGATCGAGCGGACCCTGCATAGCGCGGAGCAGAGGGCCGCGGCGTGACGATGACGGCTGAGGATGACCGCGAGTTCCGCGCCGCGGTTGACGGCCAGGACGGCGAGGGCGCTTCACTGGAGACGCAGACGGCTCGGGAAGTCTGCGAGCTGCCGGACCCGGACACGAGCGACGAACTGCTCGGGTCGCTCGTGGTCCGTGGCGGCCGGCTTGTCCTCGGTGCCCACACGGGCGAGGGCAAGACGACGATCACTTTTCAGATCGCGCAGGCAGTCACCGAGCAGCGGGAGTTCCTCGGCTGGAGCGGCGCCGGCGGGCGTGTGCTCGTGATCGACGCCGAGCAGGGGCTCCGCACGATCAAGCGGAGGCTGCGCGAGGCCGGGCTCGACAAGAGCGACCGGATTGACTACGTGCGCGTGCCGGACGGGCTCTCCCTCAACAGCGATGCCGCCCAGGTGGCCGAGGTCGAGCGGCTGCTCGCAGCGGGCGAATACGCCGTCGTCATCGCTGACCCGCTCTATAAGCTGCACACCGGGGACTCGAATGACGAGCGCGGCGCCGTGGACCTGATGCGGGTGTTCGATGGCTGGCGGGAGCGGTTCCGGTTTGCGTTCATCCTGCCCGTTCACCTTCGCAAGCCCCCGGTGGGCGCGAAGTTCACCATGCACGAGTTCTTCGGTAGCTCCGCCTATCTCCGCGGTGCTGAGGTCGTGATAGGGCTCCAGCGTGTCCGGGACGGCTATTCGCGGCTGCATTTCTTCAAGGACCGCGACGGTGACCTCCCGGTCGGGTCGTCGTGGGGGCTGCTTTTCAGCCGTGGCGACGGATACCGACGCGACCCGGAGGACGGGGTCGCCAAGCAGAGCGCAACCGACGAAGTGCGCGAGCTGCTCGAGGCACAGCCGGGCATGACAATCGCGCAGCTCGTGGACGCCACGGGGAAGGCCGAGCGGACGATCCGCAAGGCGCTGAAAGAGCTGGGCGCGCACGATGAGCGGCCCGGTGCAACGGCGGACAAGCTGTGGAGCGTGGAGCCGTGACCGGCAACCATCCGGCACTCGTTCGGCACTCGTTCGGCAACCGGCAGCCATCCGGCATCCCCTTAAGGGGGAGCACCATTGCCGTTCGGCACTGCACCGGCAATCACAACGCACCCTCGGACGGCAGCCAAGGCGCGCTTCAGGCGCGCCCGTGGCCGCCTACCTCGGACGTGCGAAGCGCGCGGCAGGTGGTTGCGCATGGCTGATCGTCACAAGCAAGATCAGAAGTGCCGCCCGACCTCCGCCGTCCTGTACGACCACCTGCGGATCACCGCGCAGGAGGCTGCCATCGTCGCGGCACGAGCCGAAGGCTGCACCTGCGCGCCCGAGGTGACGATCGCCGGGGTGAGCGCGTACCTGCGCCACGACCAACACTGCGCGCTGCTCAGACGGCAGGACGTGAACTAATGAGCACCGAGGCGAGAGTGACGCTCACCACCATCCTCGACATCGCCGAGGCCGCCATCCGTGACGCCCAGGCGTTCGAGCACGAACACGAGCTGACGACTCATGGAACTCGCAAGCTGCCGGGCAACGCACTACATGCGATCCACGTCTGGCGCAGGCACATGACTACCGCCTCGCACGCTGATACAGTGAGTGACACCGAAGCCACGGCACCGAATACGGGCAGCCAGGCAGGCGAAGTAGTGAGTTCATCGTCTGCAAAGGAGCTGCCAACCGTGGCAATAGCGCCAGCAACATCGATTCGGATACCCGAGCCGCTGCGCGAGCGTGTCGATCAGTACGCCCACGATCGCCGCTGGTCCTTCGGTGAAGCGACCCGTGTCGCACTCGAGCAGCTCGTCGGCTACGACCAGGACGACCAGCCAACCGACAGGCGCACAGCAGCATGAGCGGACAGCGAGTCAACCCGCCCCAGAACCCGGGCGAAGCGACCACGATCGTCAACGCCACGAACAGGGGTAGGGGTAGTACCCGGCCCCCATCGAGTGTCCAGGGGGTCTTGCCTGACCCGCGCCCAACGTCCCCATTTTTGCATGTGGCTGTAGAAGCGGAACCGCGGAACGGGGGAGCGGCGTGAAATCCCGCAACGGGGCGGCCCCGGAGGATCTCCACGCGCAGATCGTTGAGCTGTTGGCTGGCGGTCGGTCTCAGGCGCAGGCCGCGAAGTCTTTGGGGGTGAGCGCGTCGACGGTGAGCCGCACGCTGGCCGACCGGCGGCTGGTCGATGGGAACCGTCCTGCTCAGGATGCTGTGGACGCCTTCGTGCGTTCGCTCGGCGCGGATCTGGCGCCGGATGTGCTGGCGCGCGTGGAGGGGCTGCGGGCCTTGGCGAACAAGTTGGACTGGGCGACCAGGGCGACGACGGGCACGGCGGCGATGGCGGCCTCATCGTTGGCGCGGGAGTACCGGAGCCTGCTGGACGAGCTCCGGCAGAGCGCGAGCTTTGACGAGCTGAGGAAGGCACTCCTTGCTGGCGATGACTGAGTGTGAGCCGCGGTATGCGACGGTCCGCACCCCGGAGCGGGAAACGCTGGGGCGCGCGGCGGCGAAGATCGCCCGGCTGCTCGGGCAGCCGTTGATGCCGTGGCAGCGCAGGGTCGCGGATGTGGCGCTCGAGCGGGCAGCGGGCCGCCTCGTGTTCCAGGACGTGGTGTTGACGGTCCCGAGGCAGCAGGGCAAGAGCTATCTGCTGCTCGTGTTGCTGCTCGTGCGGGCGCTGTTGGAGCCCAGGACGAACGCGGTCTATGCGGCACAGACCGGGTTGGATGCGCGTAAGAAGCTCGCGGAAGATTGGCTGCCCGCGGTGCAGGCGAGCGTTATCGGCGGGCAGGTTGTGGCGTATCTCGCGCCGGGCCGCGAGAGCCTGCGCTTCTCTAACGCGTCCGTTGTCCAGCTCGTGGCGAGCACCGCGAAGGCGGGCCACGGGATGAGCGTCGACCTCGGCGTGATGGATGAGGCTTTCAGCTACCAGGACGCGCGCACGGAGCAGGCGCTTCGCCCGGCGATGATGACCCGCCCGGACCCGCAGCTTTGGGTCGTGAGCACGGCGGGCACGCCGGATGCGAGCCCTTATCTGCTGGAGAAGGTGCAGGCGGGGCGCCTCGCAGTCGAGGCGGGCGTGAGCGAGGGGCTTTGCTATTTCGAGTGGTCCGCGGATGATGACGCGGACCCGGCGGACCCCGACACTTGGCGGTCGTGTATGCCGGCGCTCGGGCACACGGTTTCCGAGGATGTGGTGCGCGCCGCGCAGCAGTCGATGGCACGCAACGAGTTTGCGCGCGCCTACTTGAACCGTTGGACGGCCGCGATGGGCGAGCCGATCATCGACCTAGACGTGTGGGCCGCGCTTGCTGACCCGGATGCGCCGAGGCCCGAGAGCCTGATCTTGGCTGTGGACGTGGCGCCGCGCAGCAAGAGTGCCGCCATCGCCGCGGCAGGCATCCGCGACGGGCGTCTGCATGTCTCGATCCTGGAGCATGGGCCGGGAACGGATTGGGTAGCGCGGCGTCTGTCTGAGCTGCGCGCCGAGCTGGGCGCCGAGGTCATAGCCGACCGGAAGGCTTGCGCGGCGATCCTGCCCGAGATCGACCATATGGAACCAACCGAGATTGACGGTCCCGACGTGGCAGCGGCGTGCGCGTTCTTTGTGGATCTCTGCCAGCGCGACAGGCTCCGGCACCGCGGCGAACGCGAGCTAACGATCGCGCTGGACGGCGCCGCGCTGCGCCCGCTCGCAGACCAATTCGCCTTCTCCCGAAAGAACAGCGGGGCGGATATCTGCCCGCTGGTCGCGGTCTGCCTGGCGGCGTGGGGCTGGCGCTGGGATGCGGCATGGGGGGAACAGTGAGAGTCGGCCGTGACCATGCTTATCAGCGCGCTAGGGAGCGCGTGCTGGCCGGCGCCAAGGTGTGCCATATCTGCGGCGGCCCGCTTGACTGGGACGCCCCGCCGCGCTCTCCGCTCTCACCATCGGCTGATCACGTTCTCCCAATCAGTGCGACCCGTGGTCTTGACCCGATGACCCGCCAGCGGCTCGCGGCTGACCCCGCGGGGCTCCGGCCGGCGCACCTCGGCTGCAACAGCAGGCGCGGTGCCGGGCGCGCCCGAGCGCGGCACGTATCGAGGAAGTGGTAATGGACTTCCTGGGCTTGTTCCGACGCGAAACGGACGAGGAGGAGCTGAGCGGCCCCGCCCGGATGGTCCTGGGCATGGTCCGCAACGGTCTGAGCGCCGAGGAGGCCGCCGGCAAGGCGAACGTCCCGGCGGAGGATCTTCGCAAGTGGATGCGAGAGCCCGCCTTCCGCATGGCGCTCCGCCGCAAGGTCGGAGTCCCGCACATCTGGGTCGACACGCCTTCCGCCCGCGGCGAGATCCCGCCGCCATCGGCCAGTGAGCACGAGATTGAGCAAGCGGGCTTTAGGCGGGTCAAATGAACCTGCGAGGGATCAGACGGAGGCTTCGACGGAGGCCGCGCCCGATGGGCGACCACAGCCTCGATTGGGGGCCCGAGGACATCATTCACCCGCGCCCGAGCGTTGAACTTCCGCCCGATGTTGTCCAGCTCGCGGCGTGGCTAACAGGCATGTCACCCGAACGCCGGATTGTGCTCAGCGACTCCGAATCGGCGAACGGCTGGCCGGCATGGCTGGGGCGCTGGGTCGGGCGCTATGGCGACTGGCAGAGCTTTCAGGCAATGGCCGAGCAGGCGCTAAGTGACTTTCACGACCACGATATCCCGATAGAGGCGAGCCTGCTGGCCGCCGAGCAGGACCGTAAGGCCGCAGCGTAAACGCGAAAAGGAGACAGCATGGCAGCCAAGAAACAGACAACCGAGGAGTGGCAGGCGGAGATAGAGCTCGCGGTTGCGCAGCTCGCGGAGGGGTTGCGCCGGATGCAGAATTGGCGGCCCGACGTGAACGGGCAGGACACGCTCGCCGCGGTTATCGCGCGGGCGCAGGCCCGCCACGCCGGGAAGGTAACAGGCGTGGAGACTCGCCCGGCTGAGACTCTGGAGCAGCGAAAGGCGGCGGTCTGATGGCTGCGCTGAGCCGGCGCGCAGAAAAGCTCGCGCGCGACTGGGGGCCACGGGAGGCACGGGCTCGCGCCCAGCGCGAGGCCGAAGTCGAGGGCGGCCGGCGGATGACGGAGCGCCTGGAGGCGGCCGTGGAGGCGGAAATGCTCCGCGAGCTGGAGGCCCGGCGCGCTGAGGCAGCGATGACCCCCGAGCAGCGCAACGAGGCGCGCCTGCAGTCGCTCGAGCACCCGCCGCAGGCCCCGCAGCCATCCACGAACGCGGGGCGGCCTATCGGATGGGTACTAGCCCGGGAAGCCGTCGCGCGACGGTGGAAGCGCGAAGCCGAGGAGCAGCGCGAACGTGACCAGCGCATACCGGAGCGGCGAGACAAGTACGACGCGAAGGCGCAGGAGATCAACGCCGCGCTCGCCACTGCGACCCGTGAGACGCATGAGAAGCACAGAGAGGCACTACAGGCCGCGCGGGATCGTGCGGCCAACGAACTGGCCGAGCTGGGGGAGCGGCCGACCCTACAGGCGGTGGCGGCATGAGTGACTATGGAGCAGTAGAGCTGCGCGAGGCACCCGGCGGCAAGCTGGTCCTACGGGGCTACGCGAGCGTTAGTGAACGGTGGTACCCGGTCGGAGGCATGTTCGAGGAGAAGATGAGCCGCGGGACGTGGCGCCGCGGGCTTTCCCAGGGGCCTGACACCGTGCTGCTACAGGATCATTCCGGGCTCGGGCTGGCGCGAACTAAGACACCGAGCGGCGACCCTTCACTACTGCTCAGTGAACCCGACCGAGGGCTGTTCTGTGAAGCGTTCCTAGACGCGTCGGCGCCGCGGGTGCAGGATCTTCGCTCGACCGCGGAAAATTGCGGGCTACAGATGAGCGTCGGCATGCGCGTTTCGGGCGATCGCTGGAATGAGGATCGCAGCCGCCGGGAAGTGAAAGAGGCATCCGTCCATAAAGGCGACGTGACGGTCTGCAACTTTGGCGCGAACGACGCGGCGGCGGCGACAATCAGCGCCCGCGGCGCGGCGGGTGAGAAGGAACGCCGAGCCTACGCGGAGTCACTGAAAGGCGGCACGGAGCGCCGTATGTGCCCGGTGGACGATTACGAGCTGCGCGAGACTGCGACGATGACGGTTGCACAAGCGCCGCCGATCCGCTCATATGTCCAGATTGCCAGGAACCATGCGGCGGGCGGCCATGCCAAGACGCCGCGCGGCCGTTCACAGATTCGCGTGCCCCGCTATCTCGAGATCGCCAAGGCGCGCAGGGCCGCGGCGGGGTCAGCGACCCGCCCGAGGGGTAAGCGCGCCGCTTTGGTGCTTAGTCCATTCGGGCCAGATTGGGCGATCAGCGTGGGCGGTGTCCACAAGGCGATCTTGCAGGTTGAAGTCGGACACGCTAGGGGACCGGCCGAAGATGCGATAAAGGCGTGGGTGTGGAAGCGTGCCAACGAGCTAGGCCAGGGTGCCAGTGTCCCGGCCGACTGGAAGAACTCCGCGCTGCTCGCCGCTTACATCGAAGAAAACGACCCCGCGACCGCGACGGAATCCGTGGGAGGACAGGAACAGTGAAGCGTCCGGCTCTGCCCTACGTGCTCGCGCTCTCCGAGCCGCGCCGGCTGTGCGGCTCACGCGGACCGCTGATCGTCGGGTGCATGAGCGATGCGCCCGAGGGCGTGCGCGAGGAACTGCTGATCGAACCTTCGCGGCGTGTGTCAGCTCCTTTCCGCGCCGCTGGCGGGACTGAGGCCCGGGTGGAGTCGGCCACCCGGGCCATACCCGCTTGGGACGCCTCCGATCAAAGATGGACCCCCGCCCAAGCTATTGCCGCCCTATGAGTCGCGTTACTAGTTTGCCGACGAGCCGAAAAGGCGCCGAGATAGCTCGAAGGACCGGCCACTGCTGCTCCTTACTTGCCAGGGTGTTGCAGCGGTCGCACCGCGGGCGACCACCAGGACCGGGGATGCGATGCTCTTGCTTGATCGCTTTGCCGTGGTCGCACAGGGAGTTGTCGTGATACACGTTCCGGTGCGTGGGCGGGTACTCGGGGTTGTCCGTGTGGAACGGCGACTCGTGCGGCATTGTGTGGCTCCTCTCTGTTTCCCCCTAGGCCGCTCGCGGCCACGAGCGGCGCACGATCTCCACGTTCTCCTGCGACATCCGCTACTCCGCCAGCCCCACGGCTTCGAGGGCTTCGCGGCGACTCGTGTAGCCGATAGCCCGGCTCGCCTTTCCGTCGCGAAACCAAGTGACGCCCACCCAGCGGAACTCGAGCGGCTTCCGCGAACGAACACCAAGACCGTCGACGCAAACGCTCGCGACCACGAAGTCCTTACTGGCGGCGATGACCTCCTCCGCTCCGAAGCGCGGTTTCGCCGCAAAGACTTCGAAGAGGTCGCTCATCAATTCGAGCAAGCCCTTGACGCCATAGTAGGTGTGGTCGGTGGCTGCGTACGCGCGGTTCTCGATACGGAAGTTAGGAGCAAGGAGCTCATCGGGCATCTCGCCGGCGAGTACGGCCGCGATCAGGTGGCTGTGGAGATCGATGTTGCGCTGCGTAGGGGGGTCGGCTGCCCGCACGGCGGCCGCGCGCCCCTCGTCGATGTTCGGATAGAGCGTCACCCGCGCGATGACGCTCTCTGCCCATACGAAGACGGCTCCGGATCGCACCGGCAGCAAACTAGGATGCCCCAACCCAGGCGTGACCTGGGTGACCACGGCAAATACGATTCCGTTGCCGAGGTCGTGCACCTCGTCAACCTGCATCTCATACTCATCAAGATGGCCGAACCAGTCCTCGAGATACTGGCGTATCGCGTCCAGGCCCGCATGGGAGCCCAGACCCCAACGCGAAACGTCCCAGACCGAAGCGGGACCAAACATGCCCAGGACCGCATCAAAGTCGCGGCTGTTCAAAGACTCATGCACGCGGCGCGTAAGCTCGACCAAGTCGGGGGTCCTGGGCTCCTGCGACATCGCCCGCTCAGTATCCCGCAGGCGACGTGGAGGCGAAGGTTGCTCCCCTTCGACCTCGCTCGCGCCGTGCATGATGAGCAACTCCGACCTCCGGGCGGTCGCATGATGTCCGCGCGCGCGGACACGACCTTGTTCGCCTTAGTCCATGACGCTTGTGTAGTGGGTCGTCGCCGTCCCCACGCCGAGGCGCCCCGCGTGTTTGACGTGGTGGGCGGCGAGGCTGCGCCGAGTCGTGACCCCGGTCAGGTGGCCGTGCTGTTGGATGAGCAGGATCTGCCCGTTGGGGTTGCGCACAACGAACGCGCCAAGGTCGAGCCCCACGACCCGATAGCCCTCGGGCAGGTCGGCGATACGGAGCCGTTGACGGTCGGTCAGCATTGTGCGCTCATGTCGAGCGTAACCGCACTGTGGCGCGACTTGGAAGCGGGCGACCGGACGAATGTTGGAAAGTGCGTCGAGTTTCTGGGAGCTTGGCCCAAAGACTTGGAACCCCGCGTGAATCGTGCCACTAGAGCGACGAGAGCGCCCCGGGGAAGGGCGCTCTCGCTCCAGAGAGGGGGGCTGGAGACCTCCGTGTGCCTGAGAACCACAGCAGGCCGATCGGTCAGAACCGCATCGAGCGAATCCCGGCCGAGAACGGCGACCCGCTGCCGCGTGTGCGGCTGCTCGCTGGAGGGCCGGCGCCGGCAGACGCGCTACTGCCCGAGCCGCTGCCGCCGGCCAGCTCCAGTCGGAGGCGGCGAGGGTGGAAGCACTCGCGGTGGAGATAGCGGCGCTGGAGGGCGCGTGAGCCTCGCGGCGGAGCTGATCGAGGTCGCTCCCGGCCGGTGGCGGGCCGCGGATGCGTGCTCGGCGCTCAACCTGGACGCCGCGCAGCAGCTCGCCGCCGAGGCTGAACGTCTGCGCGAGGATTGCGTGGCGCTGCTGGCCGTGGCAGCCGAGCGCGACCAGATCGTGCCCGATGAGCTGCGCGAGCGGCTGAGCAGGGGAGCGCGTGGACTGCTCGCGACCCGGAGCCTGCACGCCGAGATGGCGGCGATCGTCCGCCCGGCGGGATGATGCCGTCGCTCGCCGCCTACGTTCGCCACGGCGAGACGTAGGGGGTCTTTGGGGTGCCGTTCATGCTGTGGAGGCGGTAGCTTGCTCCGCATGACCCGCTGGAAGGTCGCGCTCGCCCTGCTCGCCGCTGTCGTGTTGTTTGCCATCTCCCCGGCCTTTCAGGGCTACCACCTGAGCCGACAGACAGCGGACACGACCTGCACAACGCGGTTCCTCTTGCAGTTCTGCAAGGACGAAAGTGCGCGGCTGGCGCACGAAGCGGCCGCGAAGGAAGCGCAAGCCCACAAGCGCGAAGCCGCCGAAGAAGCGGCAGTCTGCAAGCAAACCACTAAGGAAGCCGAAGCCGGGCGGTGGGCGACGACCGGCTTACCCGCCGACGACTACTACACAAACTGCTTACCGCCCGCGCTCAAACACCGGCTCGTCGCCAAGTACGAAGCGAACGCAGCGGCTGAAGCGACGGCCAAGCGTCAGAAGCTCGAAGCCGAAGCAGCCAAGCTCAGGGGCGAATCCAAGACGCTCACCGAAGAACAAGAACGGCTCAGCAAAGAAGGCAAGAGCGGCCAGTCACTTGAAAAGCTCAGTCAACAGACGCGCGTCGAAGGGGAAGCGAACGCCAAGGAAAAGGAAGTCCGCGAAGCGGGCGGCTAGGCCAGCGCGACCACAGCGCCAGGAGCGCGTGCCGTGTGGCGGCGCACCGGGCGCGGCAGGCGGCAGGTTCCGATCTTCGGGCGGTCGCGTGACTCAGGCCGCGGGAGCGAGTACGATGGGGCTACCTAAATAAGTGGGGCCGCGTCGCGCAAACGACCGGCCCCGTGGCACCGAGAGTCTGCACTCCCGGCGCGCTAGCCAAGCTACCAGTCGGGCAGCGCGGCTTCCTCGCCAGAGTCCCAGCCTAGGAGCCTCCGACAAAGAGGAGGAAACGATGAGCGAGAACACGATTACGCCCGACGAAGCGTTCATGCTGGTCAACGACCATATCGGCGAGGAGGTCGAGGTGAGCCTGAACGTCAACGTCCCCGCTGACGTGACCGGCTTCCCACGTGGCGCGCTTAGTCATGGTGTCCTCAGCTTCACTGGCGAGCTGCGTCGGGTCGATCCAACTGGAACGGCGATGTCCAGCGCGACCCCGAGGGACTTTGGGGCCTCGCTCTATGCCGTCGGCGATCAGAGCATCCACCTTGGCATTCTGCCGGGATCAATCAGGGCTAGCGCAGGCCTGCTGAGCTTCGCCCTCGCCGATGACGTCACACTCCAGCATTCACTGGCAAGAAGACGAGAGAGGGCGGTGATCGCTGATGGCTGCGCGACCACCGAAGAGCGAGGTAGTGCGGAACCCGACCCGCGACCAGACCAGGCATTGGCAGGAGCCAAGAGTGCCCTTGCCGATCAGCCGCACGACGGTCAACCGGATCATCAAAGACATCGCGCGCAGGGCCGGGATCACCGCAAACATACACGCTCACCTGCTGCGGCACAGCTTCGGGGATCACATCGCCCAGCACGCGGGGCTGAGGGCCGCTCAGGCGCTCATGGGGCACGCGAGCGTGGAGACAACGGCCCGGGTGTACACGAGCCGACCGGGGCTTGACGAGCTGGCGGGCAGCGTCGCGGGTTTCCGCTACCGAGCAGACGGCCAGGACGGGGGTGCGTGAATGGCTGACGGCGACTCGCAAGGTGGCCTGGCCCGCGGTAAGGTGTGACCTAGTGAACGAGGCGGAAGCGATCAATGCCTTGCGTGAGGCGAAACGGCGGCTGGATCAGTCCGGCGACAAACGCCACATGGCTGCCGCTATCCGTGATGCGCGCATATCGATGAGCGACGCGGAGATTGCGGGCGAGCTTGGCGTATCCGTCGAGTGGGTTGCCGAGCACGCCTGACGGCCGTGGAAGCGTTCGGTAGAGAGACATTCGAGATTGACACGGAGCTGACCCGCGAGGCGATCTCCGCTGGAATCTGGTCTCGCGTGTGCAATGAGATAGCGGACACGCCGGAGGACGCGACTTGGAGGCTGAGGGTGGAACCCCTAGCCAAGAGAAGGGGCGAGGACGCTACTGCCGTGCTCGTTGCCCTCGCGGCGACGGATATCGACTACCTTGCCGGCGCCCGGCGCATGTGCATTGCCGTGGCGGAGGCTCCGCTCGGCTCGAAGGTGGAGCTCGATGACATCTACCGGTTCATGCCGAAGGGGTGGGACAGCGCGGCCAACGAGTGGGTTTACAGCCGCTACGGGGTAGAGCAGATCCAAGCGCAGGGTGGGCAGGTCGTGGTGGTCCGTGAGTTCGGGTCTGACGAGGATTTGCGCGGAGACTAAGCAGCCGGGGGCCGGGGGGGCTTGTCAGCGGAATGTCAGCGAACGTAGCCGGACGCGAGCGGCTGCTGATCGCGTTGGGAGCGGATGAAGCTACGCGGCTGTGATCGTGATGCGCTCGGGGTCCTTGTCAACGGCGTGTCAACGAACGTAGCCGAACGGGACGGTACGGACTAGCATCCGTGGCCGTGCTGAGGCTCGAAAACCCCCACAAATACGGACCCCTTAGCACTGGCCGCCACCGGCCAGTACGGGGCTCGCGGTATCAGCTCTACTGGCCCAAGGCCAGGGATCTGGCCGCGAGCTTCGTGGCGCGCGCGGGCGCATCGGGCTACAGCGCCATCGTGCTCACGCTGGACACGTGGATGCTCGGCTGGCGCCCGCGCGACCTCCAGAACGCCTACCTGCCGTTCCTCGCAGGCGAGGGTGTGGCCAACTACTTCAGCGACCCCGTCTTCCGCGCCGCGCTCGAGCGGACCCCGGAGGAGGACCCGGGGCCCGCGTTCGGTCTCTGGGCCGAGCAGTTCTCCAACCCCGCGATCACGTGGGAGGACCTCGAGTGGCTGCGCGCGCAGACGGCGCTCCCGATCGTGCTGAAGGGGATCCTCCACCCCGACGATGCGCGCCGCGCGCGGGAGGCGGGCGTGGACGGGGTGATCGTCTCCAACCACGGAGGCCGCCAGGTCGACGGCGCGATCGGCGCACTCGACGCGCTGGGCGCGGTCAGCGACGCGATCGGCGGCGATCTCGCGGTGATCTTCGACAGCGGCATTCGCACGGGCGCGGACATCGTCAAGGCGCTCGCGCTCGGCGCCGACGCAGTGTGCCTCGGACGCCCGTACATGTGGGGGCTGGCGCTGGGCGGCCAGGCGGGCGTCGAGCATGTGCTCCGCGGCCTGCTCGCCGAGCTCGACCTCACGCTCGCGCTGAGCGGGTACACCGCGGTGGCTCAGGTGGACCGCGACGCGCTGAAGCCGACCGCCTGAGGGCAGGCACGGTGAGCGCGCGCAGCGAGGCCTCCGTCAAGCGGCTGACGCTCGTGGCATGCATCATGGGCTCGGGCATCGTGCTGCTCGACGGCAGCGTGGTCAACGTCGCGCTGCCCACGATCCAGCGCGCCCTCGGCGGCGGCCTGGCCGCGCAGCAGTGGATCGTCAACGGCTACCTGCTGACGCTCGGCTCGCTGATCCTCGTGGGCGGCTCGCTCGGCGACCTCTACGGCGAGCGGCGGGTCTTCGCTGTCGGCGTCAGCGGCTTCGGCGCCGCCTCGCTGGGCTGCGCGGTGGCGCCCACCATCGGCGCGCTCGTGGCCGCGCGCGCGTTGCAGGGGATCGCGGGGACGCTGCTCGTGCCGAGCTCGCTGGCGGTGATCGTCAACACGTTCCCCGAGGCCGAGCGCGGCCCCGCGATCGGCAGCTGGACCGCATGGGGCGCGATCGCCGCCGTGCTCGGCCCGCTCGCGGGGGGCGAGCTGCTCGCGATCGCCTCGTGGCGCTGGATCTTCCTCGTCAACCTGCCGCTCGCGGCGGCTTGCGTGGCGCTGATCGTGAGCGTGATGCCCAAGCAGCAGAGCCCGGTGCGGGAGTCCGCGCAGGAGCGCCGCCGCGTGGATGTGATGGGGGGAGCGCTGTGCGCGCTGGGACTGGGCGGCCCCGTCTTCGCGCTGATCGAGCAGCCGCGGCTGGGATGGTCGAGCCCCGCTGTGTATGTGCCGCTGATCGCGGGCGTGGCGCTGCTGATGGGGTTCACGCTGCTGGAGTCGCGCGTGCGCGACCCGATGCTGCCGCTCGGTCTCTTCCGGAGGCGCAACTTCTCCGCGGGCAACATCGAGACGTTCGCGATGTACGCGGGCCTGGCGGTCCTGTTCTTCTTCCTCGTGCTGTTCCTGCAGCAGATCGGCGGTTACACGCCGCTGCAGAGCGGCCTCGCGACGCTGCCCGTGGCGCTCGTCATGTTCTTTCTCTCGCGGCGCTTCGGGGCGCTGGCCGATCGCTTCGGGCCGCGCGCGTTGATGGGCGCCGGCCCGCTCGTGGCGGCCGCGGGGCTGCTGCTGTTCCAGCGCGTGGGCGTGCACGTGGACTACCTCGGCGCGGTGCTGCCGGCGCTGCTCGTGTTCTCGCTCGGCCTGGCGATGACGGTGGCGCCGCTCACCGCCGCCGTGCTCGCCGGCTCCGAGCGCCAGGCGGGGATCGCCTCGGGCGTCAACAACGCGATCGCGCGCATCGCGGGGCTGCTGGGCACCGCGGCCGTGGGCGCGGCCGTGGCTGCCTCGTTCACGAGCACGTTCGAAAGCGGGCTCTCCGGGATGGTGCTCGGCCCCTCGGCGCGCTCGGCGGTCAAGGCCGCCAAGCGTCTGCCGCTCGGGCGCCCCGACGTGCAGGGGCTGCCTCCGGGCCAGGCCCGCGCGATCACGAGCGCCGCGGAAGCGGCTTCGCTGCACAGCTTCCACCTCGGCCTCGCGGTCGCAGCGGTGCTCGTCGCCGTGGGCGGCATGGTGGGGGCGATCGGCATCCGCAATCCCCGCGGGCCGATACCGGCGGCGGAGTGCGCGAGCGGGCAGCTCGTGGGCACGGGACTCGAGCTGACAGAGCGCGTGGCCCCGCCGCAGGCCGCCTAGCGCCGACCCCGCGCCGCCGCTGAGGCCGCGGCGTCTCCCGCGCCCGCCAAGATCGGCGCCTCGACCGGCGGACATAGGGGGGACGGTGAAGGCGATGACGGGTGTCGTCGGTGGCGCTGCGGCGCGCGGCATCGCCGTGCCGGCCCTGATCGGCGTGGCCGGCCTGCTCGTGGCGGGGTGCGGGAGCTCCTCGACGAAGCTCACACCCGAACAGCTGATCAAACAGGTGACGCCGTCGGTTGTTCGCATCGAGGGCTCCGAAGGCGGCGGCACGGGCTTCGTGATCGACGCCGCGCGCCAGCTGGTGCTGACGAACGCGCATGTCGTGGCCGGCAAGAACGGCGCGGCGCTGAAGGCGCAGGTGGGCAACGAAACGACGACGACGACGCCCGTGCGCATCGTCGGGGTGTCCCCCTGCGACGACCTCGCCGTCGTCAAGCTCGTCAACCCGGTCCCGCACCTGAAGGCGCTGCCGCTCGGCACGAACGCCAAGGTCACCCCCGGCGAACAGGTGACCGTCATGGGCTTCCCGGGCTCGCTGCAGTCGGGCTCGGGCTCGGGGCAGGCCAGCACGGTGGTGCCCAACACGGGCACGGTCTCGCAGGCGAACATCCAGGTGAACACGAACTCCTCGGAACCCAACTTCGATCCCAACCTGCCGAGCTACCAGAGCATGGTCGTCCACCAGGCGCCCGTGAACCACGGGGACTCGGGCGGCCCGCTCCTGAACGCCAAAGGCGAAGTCATCGGCATCAACACGCTGACCAACGAAGGCCAGACGCAGGGCCAGTACTACGCGATCGGGATCGCCTACGCGGAGCGGCTGCTGCCGGATCTCGAGGCGGGCAGGAGCCACGCCTACCTCGGGTGGGACCTCGCGCAGCTCACCGGCGAACACAACGCCGCGCTGAAGGAACAGCTGACGGCGAGCTTCGCAAGCTCCGCCTACAGCGGCGACGCGGCGCATCTGGCCGAAGTCACGGCCGCATATCTCGTGGCGAACCCGCCGACGACGGGGATGTACGACGTGGGCGATGTGCCGGGCAGCCCGGCCGCCGAACAGGAGCTGGAAGGCAAGCTGATCCTGAGGATCAACAAAACCCGCACGAACTCATTCCAGGACGTCTGCAGCATCCTCGGCAGCGCAGCGCCGGGCGAGAAGCTGCACATCGAAGAGATCCACATCTCCTCCGGCGAAGACACCAAGCAGATCGTCGCCGGCGAAGCGAAGCCCTCGCTCTACATCACCGAACTGAAGATGCCCAAGGAATAGGGAGCTGACCGCGGCTCGCGCGCGGCGTTCTAGAAGGGCTCGATGGCGTAGGCACGCATCGCGTCGATGATGGGCCCGAGCCTGCGGCCGCGCTCGGTGAGCCGGTACTCGACGGTGGGGGGGCTGGAGGGGATCACGGTGCGCTCCACGAGGCCGGCGCCCTCGAGGTCTCGCAGGCGCTCGGAGAGCATCCGCGGCGAGATCCCGGCGACGGCGTCGGCGAATTCGCTGAAGCGCAGCGCGCCGCTGAGCGCGGCGTAGATGATCGACAGCTGCCAGCGTCGCTCGAGGAGGTCCGCGGTCGCGCGGACCTCCACGGGCACGGGCTCACATCTACGAGAGATGCGCGACATCGCGAGCTGGCTCCAGTGCGCGATCGAGGACCTCCTGGACGGTCATCACCGGATGGAAGGTCATCTGGTTGCGGACCTCCTCGGGGATCTCGTCGAGGTCGCCGCGATTGCGCTCGGGCAGGATCACGTCGGTGAGGCCGGCGGCATGGGCGGCGAGCGCCTTCTGCTTGAGGCCTCCGATGGGCAGCACGCGTCCCTGCAGCGTGACCTCGCCGGTCATGCCGACGGTGTGCTTGACGGGCCGCCCGGAGAGCAGCGAGGCGAGCGCGGTGACCATCGTGACACCGGCGCTGGGGCCGTCCTTGGGGATCGCGCCGGCGGGCACGTGAACGTGGAACTCGCGGTTTTCGAACGCGGACTCCTCGATCCCGAGCTCCTCGGCATGGCCGCGGACGTAGGAGAGCGCGATCTTGGCGGACTCCTTCATCACGTCGCCGAGCTGGCCGGTGAGCACGAGCGAGTTTCCGCCGGAGCTGCCGCCCTTCATGGCGGTGGCCTCGACGAACAGCACGTCTCCGCCCGCGCCGGTGACCGCGAGGCCGGTGGCGACGCCCGGGGTGGCGGTGCGCGCGGCTGACTCCTGGAAGAACTTCTGTCGCCCGAGCGCGTCGCGCACGGCCTCCAGGTCGATCTTCACGGGCTTGGCCTTGGCGGGCTTGCTCGCCTTGCTCTTCTTGGCGGGCTTCTCCTCGGCGCCTGCGGGGTTCTCGGCCTTGGCGGTCGCCTTGCCGTCGTGCTCGGGCTTGCCCTTCTCATCCGCCTCCGCGCTGTCGGGCGCGGCGGCGTGGGGCTCGGCGCTTGCGAGCGAGGAGGCGATCCGCGTGGCGGTCTTGCGCAGGACTGTGCCGAGGTTGCGCTCGAGGTTGCGGACTCCGGCCTCGCGCGTGTACTCGGAGATGATCGTGCGCAGCACGTCGTCGGAGATCGCGACCTCGTCGTCGCGCAGGCCGTTGCGGTCGCGCTGCCTGGGCCACAGGTAGCCCTTGGCGATGGCGAGCTTCTCCTCGGAGGTGTAGCCGTCGAAGCGGATCACCTCCATGCGGTCGAGCAGCGGCCCGGGGATGGTGTCGGCGACGTTGGCGGTTGCGAGGAACATGACCTGGCTGAGGTCGAGCTCGACGTCGAGGTAGTGGTCGCGGAAGGAGTGGTTCTGCGCGGGGTCGAGGACCTCGAGCAGCGCCGCGGAGGGGTCTCCGCGCCAGTCCGCGCCGACCTTGTCGACCTCGTCGAGCAGGATCACGGGGTTCATGGTCCCGGCGTCGCGCAGCGCTCGCACGAGCCTGCCGGGGAGCGCGCCGATGTAGGTGCGCCGGTGCCCGCGGATCTCGGCCTCGTCGCGCACGCCGCCGAGCGACATGCGCACGAACTCGCGTCCGGTGGCGCGGGCGATGGACTCGCCGATGGACGTCTTGCCGGTGCCGGGAGGCCCGATCAGCGTGAGGATGGCCCCGGACTTGGGGTCGGCCTCGATGCCGCGCTCCTGGCGGAGCTTGCGCACGGCGAGGTACTCGGTGATGCGGTCCTTGACGTCTTCCAGGCCGGCGTGGTCGGCGTCGAGCACCGCGCGCGCAGCTACTGGATCGAGGTGCTCGTCGGAGCGCTTGCCCCACGGCACGGCGATCAGCCAGTCGAGGTAGGTGCGGATCATGCTGGACTCGCCCGTCTGCTCGCCCATGCGCTCCAGGCGCGCGAGCTCCTTCAGGGCCTGCTCCTTGACGTCGGCGGGCATGCCGGAGTCCTCGATCTTGGACTGGTACTCGTGCGCCACGGAGGCGTCGTCCTCGCCGAGCTCCTTGCGGATGGAGTCCATCTGCTTGCGCAGGAAGTACTCGCGCTGCTGCTTCTCGGCGCCCTCCTGGACGTCCTCGCGGATGCGCTTGCGCACCTGCAGCTCAGCGAGGCTCTCGCGCTGGAGCTTGATGGCGAGCTCGAGGCGCTCGGTCACGTCGATCGTGCGCAGCAGCTCGACCTTCTGTTCGTAGGAGATGGCGGGGGAGTAGCCCGCGGAATCGGCGAGCGCGCCGGGCTCTGCGATCGCGCGCAGGAAGGCTGCGATGCGCCCGTCGTCGCCGCGCAGCTCGAGGATCTCCTCGACGGTTGCGCGGTACTCGCGCTCGAGGTCGCGCGTGCGCCCGTCGACGGGCACCTCGTCGGGCCGCTCGTCGACCTCGACGCGCAGCTCGCCGCCGGGCCCGGTCTGGGCGGCGCCGATCAGCGCGCGGTGCTCGCCCGAGAGGGCGACGGCGCGGCCGCCGCCGGGCAGGCGGATCTGCTCTGAGACCTCGGCGATCGTGCCGACCTCGAGGAACTCGTTCTCGTGGCGCGGCACCAGGACGACGCGCTCGTCGTTGCCGACGTCGATCGTCAGCGTGATGCCCATGTTGGGGAAGACGACAGTGTCGTCAAGGGCGATGAGCCGCAGCCGGGGCGCGGGCTCCGAAGGGTTGAGGGTGGGCTTCTCAGCAGGTGATGACATAGATAACCGCTCCATATGAGCTTACGAAAGTGTAGTTAGTATAGCGCGGGGTCGTTGCGGACGCAAGCACTTTGATGAGACCTCGCAATCCAGCATTGCAGAGCGGAATATGGGAGGCAACCGCGCTCGGCGACCGGATCTCGGCGGGTGCGACCGGCCTCATCGCCCGCCGGTGCGAGCCAGGAGCAGAGAGGCGGTGGCATGCGGTGCGCGCCGCGCCCGCGCCTACCGCCCGGGCCCGTCGAAGTCGACCTCGACGTTCTCCCGGTGCAGGCGCTCCTCGACCTCGGCGGAGGCGGTCAGGGCGCGCCTGTCGGCGTCGAGCAGCGGGTCGGAGAAGAAGCTGCGCGGCCACAGGCGCTTGGCGCGCACGACGTTGATCTCGGCGGCGAGCAGGGTGACCTGGGCGCCGAGGTAGAGCCAGGCGAGCAGGCCGAGCACGAAGGCGAACAGGCCGGGGGTCTCCTGCGCGTGGCGCACGACGTGGTCGACGTAGTAGCCGCCGACGTGCTGGAGGATCTGCCACAGGACGGCCGCGACGAGCACACCGGGGATCAGGTCACGGGTCTGCACCTGGGCGGCGGTGAGCAGGCGGAAGGCGGTGAAGAACAGCAGCACGTTGACGACGAAGGCGACGAGCACGCCGCCGATCACCGCGCCCGCGCTGTGCCCGCCGGCGGTGACGAACCCGGCGACGACGGTAGAGACGATCGCGAGCACGCCGAGGACGACGAGCAGGCCGAGGCCGCGCAGCCGCCTCTTGAGGAAGTCGGGGCGGTGCTTGTGGGGGACATACCAGACGGTGTTGAACGCGTTCTGGGTGGCGCCGGTGATGCCGAGGCCGGCGAGCAGCGAGCCGATCAGGCCGATCGCGAGCGAGACGCCGCTGCCTGTCAGCGAGTGGACGTTTTTCTGGAGCTGGGCGCCGATGACGGGGAACTGGCTGAGCGTGGAGTGCAGCACGTCTTCCTGGGCGCTGGGGTTGCCCTGCAGGATGAAGCCGAGCACGGTGACGAACACGAGCAGCAGCGGGAACAGCGAGAAGAAGCCGTAGTAGGCGATCAGCGCGGCGAGCTGCGCGGCCTGGTCGTCGCCGAACTTCTTCACGACTGCGGCGATGAAGCTGACGCGGCGGTGGCGCTGCTGGCGATGGTCGAGCGAGTGCAGGATGTCGGTGAGGCTCATCGCGCGGGCGCTCCGAGCCGGGGGCACGGGAGGGTTGGGACGCCCGCCGAGGCGGCGCGCCCGCGAGGCACGGCGGGTGCGGGGAGGAATTGGGAGGGGGGTCTCGGAGCGGTTGCGCGCGACATGGGGATGTGTGTACCCGATTTCCGCAGCGAACACGAATCTCGGGGCCTCCCGGGCTCTCGCGGGCAGGGGGCGAGGAGGCCTCGCAGGCGCTCGAGGAGGTGGCGGTGGTGGCGAGCTCGCGACGCGACCTGATGCTGCGCGTGCACGCCTTCAGGCTGCGCCGCGAGGACCTCGAGGACTGCTACGGCCAGGCGACGCTGGAGCTGATGCTGCGGGTGCGCAGGGGCGGCGCCTTCGCAGACAGGGGCCACATCGCCAACGCGCTTGAGCAGCGTTTCCTGTCGAGGATCCAGGACCGCCGTCGCGCGCTGGGCGGCAGGAGCCCGATCGCGGCGGCGCTGGAGGGTTCGACGTCCCTGAGCGAGACGGCGGCGCGGGAGGTCGAGGTGGTGGACGAGCGCGCAGAGCTCGAGCCGCTGGTGATGCGTCGCCAGCAGTTGCGGCGCGTCGGGGAACTTGCGTGTGAGCTGAGCGCCGACCAGCGCCTTGCCCTGGCTTGTCAGATCGGCCTGCAGATGGGCGCCGCGGAGTTCTGCGAGCGGTTTGGATGGTCGCTCGAGAAGTACCGAAAGGTCACCCAGCGCGGCCGGGCGCGGCTGCGGCGACTGATGGCGGAGGAGGGGTGAGGAGGGCCGTCCCGTTCGGCGGCGGGTGTCGGAGCAGGGGTCAGGGACCCACCTATGACCATCCAAACCCCCACTCATAGGCGCGTCCCCTGGGCCGCCGGTACTCGGTTGCAGGGACGAGCGCTCGGCGATGCCCATTCGCGCGCAAGCGGCCGGGGACCGGGGTGCTCCCCGCTCCGGGCTCCGGCCGCCCGTGTCGGTCGAGGGCGTGCGGCCTGATGCGCCGGGGTGCTCGCGCGCAGCGGGTGACCTACCGCGTGTACGACGAGGAGGACTTCCCCTACGGAGCCGACCCCGCGGATCTCCTGGATGGTGAGCAGGACCGGCCGGGGTGGCCGGGGCGCGGAACCCCGCGCGGGAGCGCGGAGGCGGTGCTGGCGGAGCTGGGGGAGTTGCCGGCGCTGCCCGGGTCCATGGAGCTCCCCGAGAGGTCGGACCGAGCACCCCGGGTGCCGCCTGTGCCGCGCGCGCGGCACAGGCGCGGCGTCCTGCGGGCTGTGCTCGCCGCGGCGGCTGGATCGGTCCTCGGGCTCGCGGCGGCTGCGGGCATCAGGTCGATGTCGGGGCTCGAGCCCGGAGGCCGACACCCATTGCCCGCAGCCGCGCGCGTGGACCGGCGTCCGCGCTCGATGCTGGCCGGGGTACGAACGCAGCACTCGCGGCCGGTTCGCAGGCGTGCCCGTCCGGATGTGCACGGGCGCAGGGCTCTCCCGCGGCTCGTGGCCGCCTCGACGGCGTCGGCGCAGGGGATCGGCACGCCGGCGGCGGCAGGTCCTCAGCGGTATCCGGCGATCGAGTTCGGCTTCGAGCGGTGACGCGTGCGGGGATCGCGTACGCCGGGTCCGCGCGGCCCCTCCGTCGTGTCGCGCCCACTGTGGCGGATCCGCCTGGCACGCGAAGCGCCCCACTACCTGCTGTGCGCGGCGGCGTGCGCAGGCCTCGCGGCGAGCGCGCGCTTCGCGATTGCCCCGCCACGGCCGGGATCTGCGTCGGCCACCATGCGGGCCCTGCCGCAGCCGGATCGCGCGGCGGAAGGGTACGCGGTGCTGTTCGCGCGTCGCTACCTCACGTGGAACGCTGCCGCGCCGCAGGCGAGCGCACGAGCGCTCGGTGCCTTCCTCGATCCGGGAAGCGAAGCTGGCGCGGGGTTCGTGCCGCCGCCGTCGGGCGAGCAGCGGGCGGAATGGGCCGAAGTGGTGCAGGCTCGCGAACCAGGTCCCGGGCGGCACGTCTATACGGTCGCCGTGCAGACCGACGCAGAGGGTCTGCTCTACCTGAGCGTCGGGGTGACGCGAGCCTCATCGGGCGAGCTCTCGATGTCCGGCTATCCCGCCTTCGTGGGGCCTCCGGCAGCGATTCCGGCGCAGCCCGCGCCGCACCTTCGCGAAGTCACGGATACGTCGCTCTCGACAGTGGTGACGCGCGCACTTCGCAACTACCTCGCGGACTCGCCGGGCGAGCTGGCTGCCGATCTTGCGAGCGGCGCGCTCGTCTCTCCTCCGAGCCTGGCGTTGACCCTCGAGGCGCTCGCACGCCTGGGGTGGTCGCCGGACGGCCGTTCGGTCACGGCCGTCGCGCAGGCGCAGGACCCCCGCGGCGGGCAGTACACGCTGGCCTACGAACTCGATGTGGCCAGGGACCAGGGTCGCTGGGAGGTCTCGGCCGTGCAGATGGATCCCCACGCATAGACCCCGACCGAGAGGAGAAGAAATGAGGCACCTACGAACCCGGACGCTGCTGGCCATCCTGCTGGCCTTCGCGCTCACAGTCTCGGCGCCCGCCGGCGCAACGGGGGCGGTGACGGGCGCGCCAACGCCGTCGGTCGCGGCTCCCTCCGAACACGGCGCGAACTCATTGGAATCGGCGGCGGCCAAGGCGGGCAGCACGGGGCGCGCGGTGGCGATGAGCCTGATCGGCCTCGCACTCGCGGTGGCGGCGACGGTGCTCGCGTTCCGCCGCGACTTCAAGGAGGCGGCAGGCGTGTTCGTGGTCGGCATCGTGGCGGTTCTGCTCGCGAGCCCGACCGGAGTGAGCCTGTTGCGGGCGACGGTGGCCTCGCTGTTCGGATCGCAGTGATGGAGGTCCGCTCATATCGGCGGGTCTTCGACCTGGAACGGCGGATCTATCGAGTGGATCGCCTGCGCCTGAACCCGGGCGGCGTCCCGGTGCGCGGGGTGCTCTATTTCCTCGCGCTGCTCGGGTCAGCACTGCTCCTCACACGGATGCCGCTTGCGGCGGCTCTCATGCGCGTGGCGCCGTGGTATGTGCGCGACGCGCTGCTGCCGGGCGCGGGCGCGGCGCTGCTCGCCATGGTCCGGATCGAGGGCCGCCCGTTCGATCTCGCCGCCGTCGCGCTGATTCGCCGTGCGCTGCGCCCGCGGCGGCTCGTGGCGGCGGGCGCTCGGGCGCAGGTCGGCGGGCGCTGGCATCCGCCCGAGCTCCTGTTCCTGCCGGACGGCTCTGACGGCGGATTGCGTGCCGTGCGCTTCACCGGCCCGGGAGCGGTCCTGATCGCGATCGAGCACGAGCTCGTGACGCCGAGGCGGTCCGGCGCGGCAAGGCTCGTGCTCGGCGGGTCGCACCGGACTCTGACGGTGCGCGCACGGCCCGGCGCCCAAGCACGCGCGGGAGGCAGGGTGGTCGTGCTCGCGCCCGGCGTGCGCCTGCGGGCGTGCGGTGGCCGGCCGGCCGGACGCTAGGCGTTGCGGGCGCCGATCGCCTTCGTCTACGGCAACTGCGTGTTCGCGCAGGGCCTCGACGACGCTTGGGCCGCCTTCGCGGTCACCCCGGCCTCCTATGCCTGGTTGACCGAGGACGCCAAGCGGGCGCGCTTCCTTGCGCTGGTCGCCGCACTGGAGGCGGTCGAGGCCGACGTTCAGATCCTCCGCGTCACCAAGCGCTGGAGCGCCGATACGTGTTTGCGCGCGTTGGGGGGCAGCGATGGGGGCAGCATGCACCGTCGGGCTCGCCGGCGGTACGCCGAAGGGCACATGTCCCGCCTCGCCGAGGTTGGTCTCGCTCAGGCGGCGGTGTACCTGCTCGTGAGCCTGCGCGAGCCCGAGCGCGACGTCGCCTCCTACGTCTCGCGGTTTCTCGCGGACGATCCGCGGGAGTGGCGCGCGCGGCTCGGCGGCATCCTCTCCCTCGGCGGAAGACGGCTTCTGTCGAGCTCACAGCTGGAGCGGGTGCGCGTGCGGGCTGATGGCGTTCACGCCTGTCTCGAGGACTTTCTGCCGATCCGCCAGGCGCGGACGGTCGAGCTGCAGTGGCTGGTGCGTCGCTGCTTCTGCAGGGCGCTCGGCGAACCCGCGGTCGAGGGGTTGCACGAACCGCGCGCGCTCGCGTTCGAGCGCAACGGCGAGGCGGTGCTCGCGCCGCTTGAGGGCGACGTGATGCGCTGGGGGGACGGCCTCGTGGAGGATCTCGGTCGCTCGCTGCGCATCGAGTCCGAGCTCGGAAGAAGCTGGCAGGCGCAGCTTGTGCTGGGCGCGGTGCCCGACCGGGTGTCGTTCCCAGGGGCGGCGGCCGAGCTGATGTTCGCTCCGGTTGAGAGCCTGCCGTTCGGGATCGACCTGTCCCTCAACGCTCGCTTCCTGCCGAACGAGCTCGCGGTGCGGATTGCGCGTCGCAGGATCCAGGATGCGGACCAGATCCTGCGCGCCGAGTCCGACGGCGAGCAGGGCATCAGCGACGCGGGCTACGAGCGCACCCAGGAGGCGCGGGACCTACTGGGCTACCTGCAGGCCTCGAGCAGGCCGCCGCTGCTGCGGGCGACACTGGCCATCGCGGTCGCGGCCGCGGACGCGGATGCACTGGAGCAGCGCGTGCGGATGTGCCGGCGCGCCTTCGGCGACATCCGGCTGCACCGTCCCCTGGGGGATCAGCTCCCGCTGTTCCTCCAGCACCTGCCGGCGCAGCGGACGCGGGTCGCGGGCTATGACGACGTGCTCACAACGGAGCAGGTGGGGGCGATGATGCCGACGGCGACGCACGCGGCGGGCTCGCGCGCGGGGTTCTACCTCGGCTACACCCTGTCGGGCTCGAGGCAGCCGGTGAGGTTCAACCTCCGCGAGGGCTCCGACCGCGACACGAACACGACGATCCTGAGCGTGGGGGCGCTCGGGTCGGGCAAGACGACTCTCGCGCAGAAGCTGCAGTACGAGGGGTTCCTGCAGGGCGCTCGGGTGATCGACTGCGACCCGAAGGGCGATCACCGCTTCCACCTGCTCGAGGAGGTCTCGCCACACGTCGAGTGCGTTCGGCTGTGCGCGGACCCGTCGCTGCGCGGGGTGCTCGACCCGCTGCGCGTGGCGCCTCCCCACCTGCGCCAGGACGCGGCCGTCTCGTTCCTGTGCGATCTGCTGCCTGCGCGGGCCGAGGCGGCCTGGGAGACGGCGGTCGTGGGCGCGGTCGACCGCGTGATCACGCGCAGCGGCGAGCCGACCTGCTCGGAGGTGGTGAGGGCGCTGAGGGACGGCGACCGCACCGAGTCGTTGGTGGGCGCCGCGCTCGCTGTGTACGCGCGCTCCGGGCTCACGCAGCTGGGATTCGCAGATCGCGAGGTGCGGCTGCCGGCGGTGGGCGAGCGTCAGGTGACATATCTGCCGATCCGCGACCTGCCGGCGCCCGAGCCGGGCATGCGTCGCTCGGAGTACTCCCAGTCCGAGCGCGTGGGGGCACAGATCGTGCGTCTCATCGCGATGTTCGCGATGCACCTGATGAGCTCGGAGCGGGACCGCCTGAAGTTGTTTGCGTTCGACGAGGGCTGGCGGCTGCTCGGCGATCCGGTCGGGCGAACCCTGCTCGGTTCGCTGCAGCGGATGGGGCGCTCAGAGCTCGCGGTGCCCATCATCAGCACGCAGCTGGTAACGGACGCGCTCGTGGGCGAGCGCGAGTCCCTGGAGAATCTGATCGGCGCGACGTTCGTGTTCGGGATGCGCTCGGAGGCCGAAGCCGCGCGCGCGCTGTCGCTGCTCGGTCTCGACGGTGATGACAGCGGCAGGCTGCGGAGCTTGCTGGAGCTCGACGCGGGTCGCTGTCTCTTCCGCGATCACCGCGGCCGCATCGAGGCGATCCAGGTCGACGTGGCCATCCCCGCACTCCTGCGGGCGTTCTCGACGACGCCGGGCCGCGCGTGAACCGGGCGGCGCGCACGATCGTCGGGCCGGCGCTGCTGATGCTCGCGTGTGGAGCCGGGGCCCGGCTGCCGGCGGACGCCGCCGCGCGGGTCCCCCAGCGTGCGGCGCACTCGCGATCGGTGGGTGGTGCGCTCGGCTCGGCGGTTCCCGTCTCGCCCGGCGGACCTCCGCTCGTGGGCTCGGAAGCGCGAGCTCAGGGTGCGTCAAGTGAAGAAGGCCCCCGTGCGGCGTCGCCCGCAGTGCTGGACCCGCTCGTGAGCAATGGCCTCAGCAGCCCCCTCTGCGCCGACGGGCTCGCGGGGGGTGGAGTCTCGAGCTTGAGTCAGCGCCACTGCGAAACGTCCGGGTTCGTGGCGGCGCCCGCGCCCACGGGCAACTACGGGATCGACATCCACATAGACACGGGGCCGCTCGGCTTCGGCACGGCGGGGCTCCTCAGCGCGGTTCAGGAGATCATCTTCACGCCGGCCTGGATGGCGGTGGTGTGGGCGGTGCACGCGCTCGTGGTGATGCTGGAGTGGGCGTTCACGATCGACCTGCTCGACAGCGCGGCGGCGGGCGGTCTGGGAAGGGGCTTGCGCCAGGCGCAGGCGGGCATCACGTTTCCGTGGCTCGCGGCCGCCCTCTCGGTCGCGTCGGTGCTCGCGCTCTACAACGGCCTGGTCCGCCGCAGGGTGAGCGAGACGCTCGGCCAGGCGCTGCTGATGGGCGCGATGGTGGTGGGGGGAATGTGGGTGATCGCAGACCCGATGGGCACGGTCGGCTCGCTCGGCACCTGGGCGAATCAGGCGAGCCTCGGGACGCTCGCCGTGGTGGCGCGCGGCACGCCGTCGGCCGCGGGACGGGTGCTCGGAGATGGGTTGGACTCCGTGTTCGCGGCCGCGGTCGAAGACCCCTGGTGCTACCTCGAGTTTGGTGATGTCAACTGGTGCCGCGATCCGGCGAGGCTGGACCGCCGTCTGCGCGCCGCTGGGCTCGTCCTGGCCGACGACGAGCTCGCGCTGATCGGCTGCAACCGGCGGACGAGCGTCTTCGGGGTGTGCATCCCGCCGGCGAGCGCGCAGGCGAGGACTCTGCAGCGCAGTGCACGGCTGCTACGCGAAGCGCGCAACAACGGCGCGCTGTTCCTTGCCCTGCCCGCCAACGCGCCCGCGCGCAACTCGATCAGTGCAGCGGGCTCGCTGCTGCGGGTCATGTGCGCATCCTCGGTTGCGACCGAGTGCCGCGGCCCGGCGGCGGCTCAGGCTGAGTTTCGCACCGCCTCGGGCACCTGGCCGCGCCTGGGCGGCCTGTTGTTGATCGTCGCCGGCGTGCTCGGGCTGATGCTGCTGCTCGGGTTCATCGCGGTGCGGCTGCTCGCGGCGTCCCTGTTCAGCCTGCTGTACCTGCTGCTGGCGCCGGGTCTCGTGCTCGCCCCCGCGTTCGGCGAGGCTGGGCGCGCCGTGTTCCGCAGGTGGGCTGCGCGTCTCCTCGGGGCGGTGGTCTCGAAGCTGGTGTTCTCGTTCCTCCTCGGCGGCGTGCTGGCCGTGGGCGCGATCCTCTCCGATCTCGCCGCACTGGGCTGGTGGACCCAATGGCTGCTCATGTCGGCCTTCTGGTGGAGCGCCTACACCCGCCGCCATGAGGCGCTGGGCCTCGGCCGGGGAGTCATCCATCACGGGCGCCCGCGCTACCGGCCCCCCCTTACGCGGAGGCTCGGTGAGGTGGCGCGCACGCCCGCGCGGGCACTGCGCACGGCCCGTGCGATGGGCGAGCGGCTGAGCGGCATCGAGCTGGGCGGAGATCTGCTGCCAACCCGCGTTCGCGCCGAGCAACGACACTCGCGGAGGAGCAACGAGCTACGCGTGGATGAGCAGGCGCGCCGCACGCTGGAGCGGGACGATCGCGAGGCGCGCGTGCTGTTGAAGGCCGCACCCGAAGTCCGTGAGCGGCTCGTCACCCTCCGCGCCCGCCGCGAGCGCTTGCGGGGCGAGGAGCGGGCGGCTGCGAACGCGGGGCAGCGGCGACGCGCGCTGGAACTCACACACCGTGGAGCTGGGCTGGGCGCGGAGATCGCACGTGAGGAGGAGGCCCTCGCGTCGGCGCACCGCCTGGTGGGAAAGCGGCGTCGGGGCGCGCGCGGGCGTGGTCTCCGAGCGTCCCACGGGGATCGGCTGCGCGAGCGGACGCGTTTCCTGGACGACCAAGCGCGGCTCGCACCCGCGGCTGCGTCGCGGGCGGCGGCGGGACAAGCGCGCGACTACGTCGCGCTAGCGGGACTCGCGGGTCTGGGCAGCGGCGAGTACGCGCGTATCGATCGCGGCGCTCAACGGGCCGCACGCCTGGAGATCGACAGGGAACTGGCCCGACGCCCGGGGGCCCAGGCCCTGGCGGGCAATCCGGGCGCTGCAATGCGGGATCCGGACCCGAGCCGGGGCCCCGTGGCGGTCGCGCGGCGCTCCCCGGCCGCGGACATCGGAAGCGAGAGCGAATCGCCCATCATGAGGGACGCGCGAGAGGTTGCGGCGGGGCGCAAACGACAGCTCGGGTTCGATCGGGATTGATGCCGTGACGCGGTCCGCGGCGGGGATGCTCCCGGATAGGCGCGCTCGCGGCTCGACAGCGCCTGTGGCGGTCGTCGTGGCGGTGGTGGCAGCGGTGGGGCTTGCCGGCGCGGCGATGATCGCGGCGCTCACAGCGGGCGGGGCCGTGGTGCCGCCCGCCGGTGCGTTGGGCGCCCGCTCCGCCGGAGGCGTCTCCGCGCTCGCTGCTCGGGAAATCCCGCAGCGCTACATCGCCCTGTATGAGCGGGCCGCCGCCAGGTACGGGCTCGACTGGGCGATCCTCGCGGGCATCGGCAAGGTCGAGTGTGACCACGGCCGCGACCCCGATCCGTCATGTGGGCAGGAGGGGATGGTCAACGGCGCCGGCGCCGGCGGGCCGATGCAGTTCATCGCCTCCACCTGGGCTCGCTACGGGGTCGACGGAGACGGTGACGGCAGGGTGGACCGATGGGACGCGGCCGACGCGATCTACTCAGCGGCCAACTACCTGAGGGCGTCGGGAGCCCCCGGCGACTACGGGCGTGCTCTGCTCAGCTACAACCGCGCCGGCTGGTACGTGACAGAGGTCGAGGGCTGGGCCGCGCGCTACCGCGGCGCGGCGGCACCATCGCCGGCGACCATCTCGGAAACGGGCGGCGAGTCTGGGAATCCGGATGCTGCCCTGGCGGGCCAGAGTGCCGCGCCCGTGCGATTCATCGCGGGCGAACGCGCGGCGCTGACGCCGGGCGAAGGGCATCTCGCGCTCGTGCCCACCGGCGTCCCCGCCCAGGTGCAGGCGATGCTCGTCGCTGGGAACGAGCTGCAGGCGCTGCCCTATGGGCCTGCCGGGCACCCCGATCCCCGGGGGGCGCCCGAAGAGGACTGCTCGAGCACCGTGAACTACGTCCTCTACCGGGCCGGCGTGAGACCGATCGCTGAAGTTCTCCGCGACAACCCGCTCGCGCAGGACTACGTCGGCTGGGGCGTCCCCGGCCCCGGGCGGTGGGTGACGATCTACGCGACAACGATCCCGGATGATCACGTGTTCATCGTGATCGCGGGCCTGCGCCTCGACACGAGCCACAACGGCACGGACGTCGGCCCCAACCGCTCGCAGGACGGCCCGCGTTGGCGCATCCTCGACCACATCCCCACGTGGGCGCACTGGTCCGTCCGCCACCCGCTGGGGCTGTGAGCCTCCGCAGGAGCGCTGCTGCGACGCTGGCGCGGGCGGACCAGGCTGTTGATGCCTTTGGTGGCCTTGTCCGAGCCTTTGGCGAAGGCCGTCTTGACGCGAAGGCCGTCTTGACGTCTTCGCGGACGGGCGGCGCCGGGCGCTAAAGTCCGCCGGATGGCGGATCGCAAGGTCGACTACCTGCTGATCGGCGGAGGCCTCGCCTCGGCGAACTGCGCGCGCTGGCTGCGGGAGGAGGGCGCGGAGGGGACCGTGCTGCTCGTAGGCCGCGAGCCCGACCCTCCGTACAACCGCCCGGACTGCTCGAAGGCATACCTGCAGGGCAAGGAGGATCGGGCGGAGGCCTTCTTCCGCCCCAACGAGTGGTGGGCCGAGCAGGACATCGAGCTGCTCACGCGCACGAGCGTCACGGGCCTCGACCTGGAGGCCCGCACCGCGAAGCTCTCCACGAAGGAGGAGGTCGAGTTCGGCCAGGCGCTCATCGCCACGGGCGCGAACGTGCGCAGGTTGAACGTGGACGGCTGCCAGCTAGAGCAGATCCACTACCTGCGGACGCTGGGCAACTCCGAAGCGATCAGCGCCGGCGTCGAGGACGCCGAGGAGGTCGTGCTGATCGGCGGCTCCTACATCGGCTGCGAGGTCGCAGCCTCCCTGACGCTGCGCGGCAAGGGCTGCGCAATCGTGATGCAGGAGGACGTCGCGCTCGAGCGCTCCTTCGGCAAGCGCGCAGGACGCTTCTTCCAGGAGCTGCTCGAAGCGCACGGCGTGAGGATCCACGGCGGCGATGAGCTCGAGCGCTTCGAGGGCGCCGAGCGCGTCGAGCGCGTGATCACGCGCAGCGGCCTGGAGCTGGCCGCGGACCTGGTGGTGATCGGCGCGGGCGTCGCGCCCGACGTGCAGCTCGCCAGGCGAGCGGGCCTCGAGATCGGGGCGGGCGGGGGAGTGCGCTGCAGCTCACGCCTCGAGACCTCCGCGCCGGGGGTGTATGCGGCGGGTGACATCTGCGAATACGACTCCGTCGTGCACGGCGGCGCGCCGCTGCGGATCGAGCACTGGGACGTGGCCTTCAGCCACGGCAAGACCGCTGCGCTGAACATGCTCGGCCGGGACGTCGCGCATGACACCGTCCCGTATTTCTTCTCCGACCTCGCCGACTGGGGCGGGCTTGAGTACGTCGGTCCCGCGCGCGACTGGGACGAGGAGATCCTGCGCGGCTCCTACGAGGACGGGAACTTCACCAATTGGTACCTCAAGGACGGCCGCGTGAAGGGCGCGCTGACAGTCGGGCGCTCGGATGATCTCGACACCGCCAGGCGGCTGATCGCCGAGGGGTCCGGTCCCGAGGGGTCCGGTCTCGACAGCGCAGACCGCGCCGCGCTGGGGGATGCAGGTAGCGATCTCGGGTCCGTCGGGGCCTGAGGAAGCGCCACAAGCGCACCCGACCCCGAGCGTGGGACATCTCTCTGCAGCGGCCCGAGCGGACCGGGGCGCCGAGACGCCCGGTCCGCTCAGGTCTGTGCCACTCCGCCTATTTCAGATACGCGTACACCGGGAATCCGCCCGACGTCAACGCGAACGCGGCAGTCAGGGGCCCGCCATGTTTGCCGCTGCCGTTGTACTGGCTCCCGCATTCTTTGTTGCTGTCGGGGAACAGTTTGAGAGCCGTTTTGTAGCTGGCGACGAGTGGTTTTTCGAGTTTGCCCGCTTCATTGATCGGGAGTTTCCCCTTGACCGCCGCCGCGTAGAATTTGCAGCCCTTTTTCGGTTCGCCCCATCCGAGTTCGAACATCACGCCCTCGGATCTACTTCCGACGGTTTCGTTGACGGCGCTTTTGACTTCCGTGGTGCCCTTCGTCGTCAACCGCATGTTCCACGGCAGGTCCGCGGCGGTGAGGGTGCCGGGTCCCGCCGGGAACGGCGTAGCGCACAGGGCGCTCGACGGCAGGTCTGTCGTGCTCACCGACGAGACCTTGACGAGGTCGTTGGCCTTGCCGTTTTCAGTGATCGTCCCGTTGATTTCGTTCGTCGTGCATTCCACGTTGCCGGCAGTTGCCAGTTCCAGCAGGACGCTTTCGGTAGTGCCCGTGATCGGCGCTCACTCGCATGTCCATCCCCTTCCTCGATTGCCTCTCCGCGACGGCGCGAGCATGGCCGCGGTCCAGCCGGGGCGCAACGGCCGGCCACAGCCGCTTCACAGCCCTTCGGTTCGGTTTGGGGGCCGAGCTCGGCGCGTCCCGCCGCTGCCCAGAGATCGGAAGAGCGTCGTGTAGGGAAAGAG
>OCZT010000602.1_pt1 | contig 36098 bp, 23 predicted proteins | sample 1539031 | NCBI WGS metagenome assembly OCZT01 (sample SAMEA3539308, study PRJEB22396) | soil metagenome | biome: tundra; feature: field; material: soil | place: USA | collected 2010-05 | depth 0.15 m | reverse complement strand
TATCTTTGGTTTTCGTTTTATTCTATTGTATCATTAGAAAGGATTTTTTGCAACGGAACCATGAATTATGACACATGAAAAATGAGTCAAGTTTACAATGTTCATATACAAACTTCCAGCAAAATTAGTCCAGAATTATTAATAAGATTCAAAAAAAACAGAAGTCTGACGCTACGAGTCAATTAATAGATACATAAACTCTAAAATATAATCAAAAACAATCACAACGTGGTTTATTAGCAACTATACATAATTTCTACGTTATAACTCTACAACATTGAATTTTCTAGAGAAATTTATAAAAAATAAGATTGAGAGATATGAACCGAGTTTTTCCATGTCATTTTGAAGGGAAAATATAATTAATGAAAGGAGTCATTAGGAGCTACAACAAATCAAACCTGCCGAAAATCGAACGTCTACGACTATTAAATGTCGGATGAATCAATGAAATCGTAAGGCAGCTACAAGGAACCGCTAGAGATAATATATTTAAATATTTAAATCCTCAAGAAAACATTTTGCTAAAAATTGATGCTTTAAAATCTACCAGGAGCTTAAGCCTGTAATCCTCAAGAAGTACCTTGCGAGTGTTTTCCATGGGAACGCTGAGAGAAATCTCTTTTGTCCGGCCATAACGACCTTTGCTTACGACCACTGCGTTGACTATTCCCAGCATATCAAGTTCAGACATCAGGTCAGTAACCCTGCGTTGCGTAAGGATATCTACGTCAATGTGATGACAGAGTTGGCGGTAGACATTATACATTTCTCCTGTTGTAACATTTTTACCTTCTCGGCCTCGATTTCGCAGCAAGATAATACTATATAGCACGAGTTTAGACTGCGTGGGGAGAGTCCTTACGACTTCTACTACACGATCAATTTCAATCTTTTCCTGAGCACGTCTGACATGCTCTTCAAGAACCTTGGGCTGGTCTGCTCTTTCTGCAATTTCCCCTGATACACGTAAAAGATCCAGTGCGCGGCGGGCATCGCCGTGTTCCTGGGCTGCAAAAGCAGCACATAGTGGGATTACCATCTCGCCCAGTACTCCATCATTGTAAGCCATTTTTGCCCTTTGCTTCAAGATGTCACTGATTTGCTCAGCATCATAAGGAGGAAAAATTAATTCCTCCTCACCCAGAGAACTTTTAACCCTTGGATCCAGAAACTCAGTGAATTTTAGATCGTTTGAGACCCCGATCATACTCACCTTGGCTTTCTGCAAATCTGTATTAATTCTGGAAAGGTTATAGAGAACATCATCACCTTTTTTAATCAGCTTGTCGATCTCATCCAGAATTATGATAACAACCTGCTCTCTATAATCAATTGCTTCCTTAAACTTAGTGAAGACCTGATCAGTTGGCCAACCAGTCATAGGAACATCTTCTTCAAACTGTCGAGCAAGATTGGCAAGTAATCGATACTGAGTATCAATCACTTCGCAATTGATATACACAACAGAGCAAAAAAGTGACTTATCTTCACTTACCCTCTCAAGTTCCTTTCCCACATAGCGAGTAACAGCAGTCTTCCCTGTTCCGGTTTTACCATAGATCAGCACATTAGAAGGTGTCTCACCCCTTAGAGCAGAAACCAGTATTGTTGCAAGGCCATTAATCTGCTCATTCCGGTGTAATAAAAGGTCAGGCGTGTAGGAAGGCCGAAGAACTTCTTTGTTTTTAAAAATTGATTTCCCATCAAGTAATTTTTCGAATAAGCCATCTAAAGATTGAGTTTTTATCATGAACGACCCTCTAAAGGTTAATGAAATCAGAGACCTAATGAATTAAGACAATTAATTTAAATTTGATAATTATAATGTAATCCATTTTCTGCAGATGTACACAAGAATGCCATTCATTTTCTCAATATGATAGCAGCTTAAAATTAATCTAACTTCCAATGAATAATAATCTGGAGCATACAAACAAATTTATACATAGATATACCAGCAGAATGTCAAATGCAAATAATTTATATTGAATTTTAATTAATAATTACCATCATAAGTTTAATTAATTAAAAATCTCGTTTAGGATTTCTTGTTTATGGGATAGGGGACTCTCCATATATTTAGGTCAATTTAAATATTTAATAATATTGGAAATGTATACTATCATATTTTTTAAACTCTCAGCTGCAGAATGAACCTATAAATTTTAATTTCAAATTTGCAAGATTTTTGAAAATCAAATTCCCCACAAAGATAATCTTTAAATAAATATCGTTAAACTTTACCTGCTTCCCGAAGGCATGTAAAATTCCTTCAGACTGCCATGAATCCATAGCTATAGAGTGTATTTATTTACATAACTTTTTGTTCAAATATTTTTAAACAATGAAAATCAAATTTTTCGACAATCTAAGACTGTAATAGCCAGGAAGATTTTACTAAACCACTAATTTTCATTAACTAATTAATTATATATTAGTTATAAATATATGACAAGATTGGGGAGGTTATTGAAATTCTCCTAGAATTAATACAATAACTTTTTCTGCATGACTTTCCAACAGTCAATTTACACAGATGGTTACTTAAAATTCTTATAGTCATAACATTAGAACATATATAAGGATGAAAAGTTACACACCTTAAAACGCTACCAGGACTTGATAAAATCTGCATTACATATTTTCTTATATCAAATCTTTAGATGGAACTGATATATCAGCTCATAATTTTAATCTATAATTGCAGTAGATGCAATGGAAGTACACCGTATTAACAGTTATGGTAATGGCCCCTTTATTTCCACTGGAAAGTACCTTTGATTTAAAAAATTACTAAATAATCACACTCTTGAGATAAATGGATATATAAAATAGTGCATCTTGATTCCAAAAATATTGAAAATCTAATTTAAACCCCCTTTTCTAATGGAAATAAATATGATATTTGTCGGTTTTATTACTCCGATTCAAAGAATAAAATTTTTTACCCAAACTATAGCTGATTTTAAATAGCTCAATTTCATTATTTAGATTTAAAAATTTTGATTCTTTTCTATATTTTTTATTTATTGCAGCCAATTACTAGTGTAATTAACGGTAAATTTTTACGATTCCAGAATGACACTAACAAGTCTCAAAATTCAACACTTTATCTAGACAATCAACGTTCGAGGGAAAATTATGTAGTCATTCACAAGGCAGTTACCTGAATAAGTGCGAACCCCTATCCCATTCACTGCAGATTGACAGTTATCTTTTCTCTAATTTCTCATATCCTTTGTACCATCGATTTCTTCACAGATTTCCCCTTGTTTGATTAAAAAAACAAATCTGGCTTACCAAATTTGATATCATAAATAATTGTACGTGCCTCTGATATTATTATATAAGAAGGTTTCTGACCATTTGCTGAGTGAGTAACGAACCGCACGACTAGTTTTTTACCTCCTTGTTCAAGAATTTAATTCCGATTTCGATTATTCAACCTAAAAGCCTTATAAGATTTTAAAAAATTATACTTCATGATGCTCTCATTATGCCAAAGAATCCAAATTAGACTTCTAAATTTTCCCACGCTGTCACATTAGCTTGGAATATCAGCATTAATGCCAATGCACTTTAAATAGAATCACTACAAATGGGAAAAATGACACACAAGCAATTCATATTATAATTTATTGGCAACCCATTAAATATTTGATTTTTATGATTAAATGTCCATTTTGCTGAATGCTTTCGTTTTCACGAGTTGAAGCATGTCTACTCTAAAATAACCTAAGTACGGAAGATTTAGAATAAATTAAACTATTTTTATTGCAACTTTGAATACTTTGTATAGCGATTTTCTAATATCATTCCGAGAAATTGATAACATATAACACTGTTTGAGCTGTTTAAATCTCACTTGAATACAAATTAGGAAGTAATATAAAAATTGCTTCCAGACTCATCAATCACATTTTGTAGATAAAAATAACCAAATAATAAAGTATGTAGATATTCATCATCAAATCTACATAATAATAAAGTAATATAAAACTCACATGTTAAATTAAAAGATTAAAGAATTTTTTCTTTGCAATCATCATTGTATTTTTTTATTTCTGTTAAAAACTGATTTATTTCTATAGCTCATCGCTGTTTATCTTCTCTTCAACCCCATTAAGCTCCCTGAGATGAGATTACAAAAAGTGTAAACACATTAATAAATGACGCAGGCTTTTCACCCTTACGAACTGCTGTTCCCTTAGAGTCGAAAGAAATTCCATGGCTTCCATTGTTTTAGACCCCTTTTTGGATGAGAAAAATAACATTTGTATTTGTCATCGGAAGCTACATGGAGTTAATACCCTTCCCGCTTAATTTTCATACTTACTTCATCACAATAGATTAGATAAGAAAATATTAAATGTTCCCTAATCATATTTTCAAATCCGTATAACTTCTGAAAAAAATATCGTCAGGCTATAGTTATGATAGCATAAAATATTTTAGTTACGCAAAATAATTAAAAAATTCATATAACATTTAATAGAATATAAACTGGTAGTTTTTGCAGTAATTTCTGAAGCTAAAATATTTGAACCATACCGGATTGAATATTTTATTGATTCAGGAAAACCAGCTTTAGTTAACCCTACACTGTAAAAAAGATTCTTCATCTGGCTTCGATGTTATGTGAAAATAAGATTTAGGGGAAACATCTAAAATTTCGTCTTTTCACATAAACTTCAATTTCAACATCCTTACAAAAATACCCTTATTCTCCGTATTCGTTCAAAGAACGATATATTAGCCAATTAGGATCATTAACCACTTCAAAAGTCATTTTTGGATGAACTTTTTAACCTCAAGACATACAGTCACATTTTTTGTAGCAACTTTTGGGATTAGGATTCTTTTTGACAAAAAAATAAGTCGACGAAGATTTGCTACTGTTACGAATGTTATGATTTAAGCGAGATTCTTATAAGAAAAATTTCAAGTGACTTCTTCAGTTTGAGATTCAAGACTTTCAATTAAGAAATAACCTTATGGTCTGAAGCACACCTCGCAAAAATAGTTTCATGGTTTATCAGCAAAAAAAGAAATAATTTCACATCCAATTTTTCATCGTTTCGAGGAAATATTTCATAGTCCCTTATAGGCTATTTAATAGTTATTAAAATTACTTTAAATTAATTATAAAATAATTAGTTTTGCATCAAAATATATTTTCACAGCAAAAGATTCAAAGATGGAATAGCACTGTAAATGAGATTTACTATTAGCCATAATGTCTTAAAAATCCCATATGGCACAAAAATTAAGTACAATGATTAATCTATAAGTAAAAGCTTAAGCATGTAGTCCTGTAGGGTAGTGGTCAATCCTTCGGGCCTTTGGAGCCCGGGACAGTGGTTCGAATCCGCTCAGGACTATAAACATATTTATAGTAGCCAGAATCAAATATTATTTCTCAATTATTGTTTGCGCTATTGTCACTGTGCAAAGGTGAAGAATGGCGAGAGACCTTCGTTTATCTCAAAAGATATTAACTGTCTGAATATATTAACCCAAAAATGTGTTCTTTCCACTACCAACCTTCTTGCCAACAATATGGCACCTCTTTTTTCTTGTGTTTTCTCTTTACGTCTCCGAATATGAGCGGTATACCCATAATCATCAACCAATTATCTAATATCATGAAAATCTTATCCTTGTTCATACATATATTCTGAATTATGACATCCTTGGAAGATTTTTCAATTATTATGGCATTAAGAATTCCTTAAAAGCATTTTATCGTGACGATTGGCTCCATCCAAAAGAATAGAAAGTGAAATGTTTTTACTATCTGTTAACATATTTTTTTTGTGGCTTTTTTGCCACGATCAGTGAAATCAGCTCCTTTTCCAGTTCCACCTAATGGTACTTTTGTCATGCTCCATCACTTGCTTGCCATTCCTACTGTAATCTGTTGTCATTATCATCTCATTAAGACCAGCTTTACACATGTTATCAAATGATCCCGATATTTATCATTCCTGAAATCTATCACGGACGATACTTTGAGCTCCATGAATCACGCTTTCCATTGACAGCCAGTAAAGAATCAGAAAAAGTGATTTTTTCAAGACGATCTCAATAGATCAGAAGATGACAATTTTAAAAAATAGAACTCAAAATGATTTTAAGAAACGTACTTTCCTACCAAGAAATTGTTTGACTAGATAAAATATCAGCCGCCAGTATCCCCATAATATATAATCCTAAACGTATATTTCCCGGAGAATACAGGAAATAAATATGAAAACAATCAATATATGATTAAAATTATTATCCCCTGAAGGAATTCTTATCATTAAAATTCTTGATCTAAGATAGTTATTTGCAAATTAAAGATAATTTGTAGAAGATGTTGCAGCACTGAATAAAACATTTCGGCCCTCTTGATGGTTATAATTTGATCCATCCAGTAAAGTAATCATGAGACAAAATTATGACATCAACGATACAACATAATTCATGATGCACAGACAATAGACTACTGTAACCACACTATAGGAGGTCAGTTTTCACTGTCAGAATCAACGACTTTATCAACTTCAGTAAGTATCCTGATTTTAGTTTTACTTATAAAAATAGTTTCATAATTGACGAGATATGTAACTACTTAATTAAAACATAAAGCTATGTATTTTAAAAAATACTAGCATACATATATATTCAAGTGTTAATTTAGATGTAATTATGGAGGGAATATGCAAGAAACCGAAGCCAAACCAATAAAAATATTGGGAATATCAGGAAGTCCCAGAAATATGGCGACTGATTTTTTGGTTCAGGAAGCTTTACATATCACAAAACAAAAATATGGTGCAGAAACAGATTACTTTTCCTCCAAAGGAAAGAAGCTGAACTTTTGCATTCATTGCGATTTTTGTGTAAGGACAAAAGAAGGCTGTGTTCATAAGGATGACATCTCTGCCGAGCTGTACGACAAAATGATCTGGGCAGATGCCTGGATTATAGGGACTCCTGTATATCAGGGAACAGTTAGTGCACAAACAAAAGCGATCATGGATCGCTGTAGAGCTATTGTTGCCAGAGACCAGAAGATTTTTTTAAACAAAGTAGGGATGGGAATCGCAGATGGTGGTGACCGAATAGGCGGGCAGGAACCAGCTATCCAGACCATTCTAAACTTTTATGTAATCAATGAAATGATCCCTATCGGAGGTGGCTCCTTCGGAGCAAATCTGGGAGGAACATTCTGGTCAAAGGATAACGGAGCAGAAGGAGTTTCCGAAGATTTGGAAGGCATGAAAAGCCTTAAAAAAACCCTGAAGAAACTTATCCAGACAACTCATATGGTAAAAAAGGCTGCAGAAAACTCAATCTCATAAACCCAAGTTTTTGAGAAGAAAAGCAAGAAGTAAAATCTAAGGAAGGTTCAAAGGATCTTTGAGTTTCAGAAATTGTGTTAAAAATCAAATTAATCAGGATCCTAAGTCAATTCAAAGTTCAGATTCAAACTTTCAAATGAGTGAGTTATCTTGGTCGAAAAATTAACAAAAACATCAAGCGCATAGAAGAGAAAATTATGAGTTAAGAAGACCAAATGATTGGATGCATAGCATTCTGATGGATATTAATAGATAAACAGGTATTGAATGAATGGTTTTCCTGCAAAAAAAGCAGAAAAGTGATGATATTATATCGTCTATGGGACAAAAGCCTGATGAACTTTGAGACTCATATTACTTTTCTAAAAATTGAATTAAAAGTATATTTTTGCTAAATTTGAAAATAGCAATACTTATTGTAACAAAAATAGTTAACATTCTAGGTAGTATATAATAATATACTATACATTCATAATTTTTATCAAATTAACTAAAATGCTTTATGGAAAAAAATACTTGTTGTCACATTCCCAAATATTTATTAATACATCTACACATACGATGAGCAGGGTGAATAGCTTGTTATCCAAAATAACTGTAGACCTTCAAGAAGTATCCGAAGAAAATATTGATAAGGAATATCCTAAGAGTAGCTATTATCGCAGAGCTTGATGCCATAAACCTTTATGAGCAAATGGCCAGCCTGACCAGAAAAAAGGATATCAAAACAATCCTCATGGATGTTGCAAAGGAAGAAAAAACACATGTTGGAGAATTTCAGGCACTTTTACTTCGATTTGACACTCAGCAAAAAAAAGAACTTGAATATGGGGCTGAAGAGGTGAAGGAGAAATTATCCAAATAATTTCTCACTAAAATTCCGAAATTTACTTGGATGATTTGCGAAAAAACTCGACCATCGGTCCTATTTTGCTGCAGTTCAGAATGATCACTTTATTTTTGTACAACTCTTCCTCAAGGGTTTACAAGAAAAAATTTCATCCACACATCTTAGATTCCATTTTTTGCAATCGCCTCTAAAGAATTCAATATTATAAAGTTCTGAAGTAGAAATTATGCATAGTTTCCACTAAATTAGTGCATAATTATTTAAGTATATTTTTGAGTTTACTCATCTATTAAAAAAGCACAAAAAGCTCAATTTCTTTCCCGATTAAATTTCATTAAGTAACTTCACCAGAATATTTTATGATGCCTCAATTCCATCTGTTATCTGTTAATAATATAATAATATCCTGACTCAGTACTTATTTTTGTTGGTATGCTGTAATCTCAAAAATCTACTCTAATACATTTAAATGTCATGAATTATAGAAATTGTTTTAGACAAATAATGTCCTTGCAGAGGATAACTCGGAACATGTTCACATCTAAAATCATTTTGTATTTTAGATATAATTTCTATGTTTGAGCTTTATGGGCCAATAAAATTTGTCAGAAAAAAATCTTTTTTTGATAAGATATTTTTCAGGCCATATCATAAATATACAGATTTATTTTTGTGAATATGAATAATTAATGTAAAAAATATAATCAACTCATTTACATCAGCGTTTAGGTTAATAAAACATATATAGTAATACTTACAATGAGTTAAAGTATTATTTTATAGACAAATCTAGATCACTTGGTGATACTATGGAAACAGAACTTATGAGGATAGGGGTTTCCCTTCCTGACACCCTTCTAAGTAAATTTGATGAAATTATCGGAAAAAGAGGTTATTCTTCCCGTTCAGAAGGTATACGTGACGCCATCAGAAGTTATATTTCCCATTACGAGTGGATGGGTGATATTAAAGGGCATCGCATCGGAACCGTTGCAGTTATTTACGACCATACAAAAAGAGGTCTTTCAAATGCCCTTGCAGATATCCAGCACCACTACTCTAAACTAATAAAGTCCTCAGTGCATATCCACCTCGATCATGACAACTGTTTTGAAGTAATCGTTCTAGAGGGGGACGGCGAAGAAATCAAAGAGCTTTCAGAAGCTATAATGGCCCTCAAAGGGGTAAAATACTCAAAACTCACCACTGTACCATCAAATTAAAAAATTTGACCATCAAAATAATTGTGCGAATAATAATTCAGAAATGCCTTGATACCCTGTAGGATCCTAAAATTAACATTAATTATACTAATGATATATTTCAATAGGTTAAATATAAAAGAGTCAAAAAGTCTCATTATTCAGAGTGTTGAAAATTCAAGCATGAGGGATAGAAAATGTTTTTCCGTTTTCCCCAATTCAAGACCCAAAGGGACACTTTTCAGCAGATTTCAAGAACAATCGCCAAAATCTGTGAAATCGTAACTCTGAAATATTGTCCGATTCACAAGTTCACCATATTTTTTGAGATCTTAAGGTGGTAATAAAGTACTCATGGTTCTGATTTATAACTTCCACAAGGAAACATACGCATAGGCTCTGAAGTTCAGAGTTTTTAGAATGGAGCGTATCTCCAAGTTATTAAACAAGAACCACCAACAATAATAATTTTTTTAAATTAAATATAAAATAGTCACTTTACCACCATTGTTGAGTTTTCTTTGAATTCTTTTGTTTCCAAATTCGATTTTTTAGCTTTAGAGAATCAAGAGGTTTAATGAAGTTATATCACGTTTGAAATATATCCAAATTTCAGCAATTTACACAAAGATTATAATAGCTCAACAGTGCTTGATCTAAGGAGATTATTCAAAATCAAATATTTTTATTGGCTTATAATGCTTCTTTTTCCTGTTTTCCCTGATTTTAGATATAATTTTAAATGACTCTAAAATCGTACCATAATCAACAGTTCGAATAAAATTAAAAAATATTTTGAAAATCAAGGTAGACAGAACGAAAAAAAGTATCCATCGTCTGCAGGCGTGCACAAAGTGGAAATTGTTTGCCTATTTGCTCACTATTATTCATTAAAAAATTATATTAATTTTTAAACTACTGCCGTATTGAGAAAATAAATGGCATTCTTGTGTACATCTGCAGAAAGTAGACTCTTATTTGGGAGCTACCATTTTTATATGCTCTTTAGGACCAGTTTTTGCTCTTTCATTGGATATTACTATACATTCTTTTGGGCAACCGGTGACGCATTCAGTGCACATAATGCATCTAAATACATTAAGTTCCCACGTTTTTTCGTCTTTAGTAACTTTTATTGCATCAGGAGGACATTTCTTTTGACATATCCCGCAATAAATACAGTTTTCAGGACTGAAAATAATCCTCCCCTTAAAACTTTCATAAGGCGTCCTTATATCGAAAGGGTAAAGCCTGGTAGGAGGTTTACGAGAAATATTCGACAAAACAAGGTTTAACATACCCATTATATCACCTTTATTATCTTTCAGTGCAACTAATACATGGGTCAACAGTAAGTACAACTACAGGAACATCAGCAAATTTGATGCCTGGTAGCATCTGTAACAGCGCAGGTATATTTGCAAATGTAGGTGTCCTTATTTTAAGTCTTTCCAGATTTTTAGTACCATTACCTTTGACATAATATACAACTTCACCTCTAGGCTGCTCCGATCTTGAAATAGCTTCAGTTCCTGCTGCAGGAGAACCCTTTACAGGTATTGAAATTTCACCTTCAGGCAATTTGGAGATCGCATTCCTTATTAACTTAAAGCATTCGTATAACTCATAAATTCTTACTTTAGTTCTGGCATAGCAATCCCCATCATTTTCAACAACTGCTTTAAAATTAAGATCTTTATAAATACTCCAACTAGGTGATTCTCTTATGTCACTGTGAACCCCACTTCCTCTCAGTGTAGGGCCAACAGCTCCAACATCATATGCAAGTTGTTTTGATAATACACCTAATCCCACCAGTCTTTTCTTTACGGTGTAATTATTTACAAATACTTTTTCCAGATTTTTTACTTGTGGCTCTAAGTCATCAATTGCTTTAAGAATTAGATTAATATGTTCTTTAGACAAATCTTTGGTAGTTCCTCCGACTTTACACATTGAAGTTATCACTCTGTTTCCCGTAGTCATCTCCATTATATCCATTACTGCTTCTCGATACTTCCAGCACTCCATGAAGAGACTTTCAAATCCGAAACCATCAGCAAATAAACCAAGCCAAAGAAGATGACTCTGAACTCTTGCGAGTTCACTCCATATCACTCTTAAATATTCTGCTCTTTCAGGGATCTCGACATTCATTAATTGTTCGACCCCCCGGGCATAAGTTATAGAATGGATGGCGCTACAGATCCCACATATTCTTTCACAAATATAGAGTGTTTGATTATAGTCCTTTGTGTCGATAAATTTCTCAAGCCCTCTGTGCACATAACCTAGTGAGGGAAGTGCTCCAACAACAACATCATTGTCCAGTTCAAGTTTTAACTGTACAGGTTCAGGTAAAACAGGATGTTGAGGACCAAAAGGTATTACAGTTGTCATAATAATTCTCCTCTCAAATTGCTTTAAGCTAATGGAGTTTTTGGACTGTTTGGTGTCAAATAAAGGTGACCTTTAAAGTCTATTGCCAAGCCTTCAAAAGTTAATCCAAACAGATCCTGATATTCATTCTCGATCAAAAGTGCGCATAAATAAATACCTGACATACTCTTTGGATTCTCAGATGGCTTCACAAAATACCTCAGAGTTTTTAGAGCGTAACCTTTGTCTAGAACGTATATCAATTCATGACCATCGTTAGCTTTCAAGCATATCATTGTAGCATATCGATAACCATCATTTTTTAATTCCTGAACCGTTTTTAGCAGTTCTGAGCTGCTTTTTATTTCTACGTTATTCTCAAGCATTTGATGGCACCTCGTTTCCCTTGAGTTTTACATCTTTTCCTTTGATTTTTCCTTGGCTCTTGCTTTCAAGTACTGAAAGTGCTGCAACTACTCCATCGAGTATAGCTTCAGGTCTGGGACAACATCCTGGAACATATGCATCTACAGGTATTACCTGATCCACTCCACCTATTACATTATAGCAGTCATGGAAAATCCCGCCTGTAGATGCACAAGCACCTACAGCTAAAACAACTTTGGGATCAGGAATTTGGTTATAGATATTCTTAAGCACATTCACATTTTTATAATTTATCGAACCCGTAACCACCATTATATCGGCTTGCTTAGGAGTACCGATATTTAAAACACCAAATCTTTCAGCATCATATAGAGGAGTAAGACAAGCCAATACTTCAATATCACAGCCATTACAACTGTTGCAATTCACGTGTATGATCCATGGGGACTTTGCCAATGCCATAAATATCCCTCTTTTAAATTAACTTGATCTTAGCAACGTACAGATATAGTACATTTACGACCGAAATTATCAATAAAATTGTCCAACTTACTTTGAGCATCCATTGCCAGTATACTCTTGCAGTGATATTGTCCATTATAATTACAAACAAGAAAGCAATCAATGCTATAAGCAAACCAATTATTATGTTCACTTTCCAGAATAGGAACATAAGTCCTAACAAAAATACGTATTCATAGAAATGCCCAATCTCAATTCCAGCTAATCCTGGTCCTGAATATTCGGTAAACATACCTTTAACCAATTCCTGATGAGCATGGTGAGAGGTTGAATAATCGAAGGGTGACTTTTTAAATTTAATATTCATAACAAACATCATTGATATGAATATAAGTGGTATGTATATTAGGAGAGGAGTAGTTGTATTGTTAAGCGCAGATAATTTAAAGGTACCAGTAAGCAAGTATATTGCAAGAGCATACAAGATTAAAATTGGCTCATATGACAATATAGCCATAATTTCTCTCGAACTTCCGATCCTTGCATATGGAGAACCAGTACTCATTCCCCCTACTATGAGAGCTACAGAAGATACTGTATAAACAAATACTATCATCAAAATATCTGCATCAAAGACTAACATTAAAAGACTCAAAATTACAAACGCTACGTAAATGACTACGTAGAGATTTTGAGATCCATTCACAATCATATTATCTTTTTGGAAAAGTTTCATGACATCATAATAAGGTTGAAGAAGGGGTGGACCAACTCTCCCTTGCAATCTTGCCGTAAGTCTCCTGTCAATACCTGCAAGTAAACAGCCAAGGATGGGAGCACCAATCAAAACAAGAACAATTTTTGCAATATCTAAACTGTTCATAATACCACCACTTCTACTAATGCAATTACAATAAGCAATATGGAAACTAAGTATCCAAGTGTCGTAAGTTTGTTTTCTCCAAAAATATTTTGGAGATAAATGTTAGAGACACTACTTTTATCGTAACCGCCAATTCCATTACGGAACATCAATTTATCCTTTTCAAGGTTATTTTCCCCACACATATAATAACCAGCTGGGCGGGGAGTAAACATGCTTTTAGCAGCGAAGTAGATCAGAATGGCCAAAGCGAGCACTATAAATATTAATGCATAAGCAAATGCTCCGATCTCCGATGAGAATTGACCACCTTGTCCTGAAACAGTAGGGACAATATTGAACAAAGTCGCAACCTGAGGTTTAATGAAATAGTCATATATTGAAAATACAAGAATACTTGTAACTACAATTAATGACCCAAGTAAAGATAACGGGAAATAAGTTTCCGGTTTCAAATGGTGAACCGCATTTTTATCCATAGAGGATGATAATATCGTTCCAAGCCATTTAACGTAATAAACCGTAGTAAGTGCACTCCCAAGTATAAGGAATATCGATACAATAGGATTGCTTGAGGCTGCCTCCATGGATACCCATTTTGTGAGTAAAACCCCAAAAGGAGGTAATAGCATGGATATCATTCCTAGAGATGCAAGCATTGTAAGAAGAGGAGCCTTTTTTATCAATCCAGACATATCTTCAATATCTTTGCTTCCAATCGTGTGTTCAATTTCGCCTGTACAAAGGAACAACAGGGCTTTTGATATTGCATGGAATAAAATAAGCATAATGGCAGCAGCTACAGCTAGAGGTGTGCCTATTCCAGCACTCGCGATAATTAACCCTAAATTTGCAATCGTAGAATACGCCAGCACTCTTTTAGCATTTCTTTGAGATAAGGCCAAAGCCGAACACATAACGAAAGAAAAACTTCCGTAAATAGCAATTGCTGTCCCGAGGGGTGTGTTCGCAAAAGCTGGCACAAGCTTGACAATTAAGAAAACACCTGCATTTACCATCGTGCTTGAGTGGAGTAAGGCAGAAACTGGAGTGGGAGCTACCATCGCACCTAATAGCCAGCTTTGGAAAGGCATCTGGGCAGATTTTGCAAAACCTGCAATACATAGTAAAACAACTGGGAGAGCCACAGCAGCTGCTGTTGAACTAGTTCCAACTGCAGACAGAATAGATATATCAAATTTAGTACTTAGCAGAATTATAGCTAAAGAAAAAGTAATCCCACCAATCAAGTTTAGAGCTAGTGCTCTGAAACCATTATTTATGGATTCTTCATCCTGGTTATATGCTATCAAAACGAATGAACAGAGCGTAGTGATTTCCCAGAACAGAAAGAGCCATCCTAAGGTGTCAACCATGACTAAACCGTTCATAGCTGCTAAGAAAAAGCTCATTGTAAAGTAAAACGTTTTTTGTCTGTTTAGATGCCTGTGTTTTTCATAGTGATCCATATATCCTGTTGCAAATAATATAATCGCAGTACCGATTATATTCACAATCAGTATCATGACCTGAGAAAATTGATCAATATTAAAAGAAACACTTTCAACTTTTGCAATAGTCATGTAGGAATAAGCTGCTATAACTGTTTGAATTGCAATTAGTGCAAGTGTAGGCCAGCTTTTATGCTTTGCTGATACATAAAATACAAATAATATTATAAGTACTTCAAGTATAAAGACAATGTTTTCTAATAGTGCAAAATTTGATCCAGCGACCTCAACTTTTCCAGTTCCATCTAATACTAACATAATCGAAGAAACTGCTCCTACTATGAAAAAAGCCCAGGCGATAAATTTGTATAACGACTTGCCAAGAGCTAAGAATAAAAAAGAAAAAAGTATAGGTGCTGCAATTAATAGCATAATGGTGGTCTTCAACATAGAATATATCCTCCAATCTAACTGATTCCAGTCTAGTTCATAGATTTATCTTTCAATTTGTATATATTCGGTCTAGTTTTATCCTCCATTTAACTGACAGGAGGACTTACGCAACTGAAGGAAAAATTACCCTTAATAAGCGCTATGATTAGTTTGACATTTTAGATGTTTCAAGACTTTTTGAGATTAGTTTTCCATTTCAATCGCGTAATTCCTGGGCAAATAAGAATATGGACTTAAATAGCCCACAAATTTGAAATAGAATTTCGATGAGCGCCAATTTTCGGTTGGTTGTTCATAAAGTATTTGACATCAAGGACCTATCGAAATTATCTATCAATTCTTAAATCAAAATTACAAGAAATAATAATAATATGCAACTAGTATTGATATGCTACCTACATGTTACAAATATAACAAAGGCATATTTAAAGATAGTGATTTTTTTTCTATTTCCATATGATGCTCCCAAAATAGAGTTTTGATTTAAAAATCCACCCTTTATCCCATCGTTATGATCGTTACTCTTTTTGTTTTATAAAGATAGATATAAATAATATAAAAATTGAGCGCTTTTGTGACAGATGATACCATACTATAATAACATAGCCCTTTCCAAGGACTGGATGTTGTCAATAAATGATTGATGTTTAATAATATCCAAATAGCATAATTTTCGTTAACTAGCACTCAGTTGGAGACTAAGTGGCTTCTTAGTTCATTTTTATCTATTTGAGAACAAGTCCCTAAGCCCATCCCCCGCATTTCAGGGGTACCAGATTCCAATTGGGTTTTGATCAATGAAAACTAATTTTTAGATGTTAATTGCAGCATTAAATGTATCATATCATGTTTTGTCTTACAATCAGGACATTTATTATTCTCTATCTGTTAGTGTTAGCTCAGAGTTGTGATATCCACAAACATGACCGATCTTAGATGACGACTCAAATTCATATATCATAAGGATGTTTTTTCCGAACCATTCTTAGTTATATTTTAATTTTGTTACAAATCTACTCCACGCCGAATAATCTAAAGGCTGTGCTAAATTATAATTCGTAATCATGCATTTAATATTCAGAGTTCAACAGCTATTGCTTGGTTCTCGCTAACAAGTTCAAAAGAGATTTTGTGTTGAAAACATTTCTCTGATTTGTTATTTTTTCATGAAGTACAGCAAGTTTTTGTTTGGCTTTCCCCCTGTTTTCAGAACCAGTCTGTTTTTGACTAACTCTTTTTTAGAGTACTTTAAATCTCTTCAAAGAGTTTTTTGAGTACTTAGAATTTTTAACCTATTCACTAGTTGGCATAAAGGTAAAATCTGTTAGCTCAACGTCTACACGAATAGTCTTAGATTCAGAAAATACTTGTTTAACTGGAACTTATGTTACATCTTCCACTATAAATGTTGATAGAGTACTTTCCTATGAAAGACATCAAAATCTCAGCGGTTTTTAATTCACCTTTAAATGTTTTGTGAAGAACCGCTTTGGTTTCCCCAACCCAAGGAAGCTTAACAGTATTATTTTCAAAATCCAAATTGTAGTGTTGTAGTATCGGTAATACTGAATTGGATTCTCCTGTGATTGATAATTAGAAAACCATTTTATTCTCTAAAAAATCTAACAAATTCATATTCTACCTTTTAATCATACCCTGAAGTAATTGGGAATTCACCCACCTAGAAAAATAGAGTTTGTTTTTTAGAGTTTAAATTGATTTTTTCAAGTCAGACATAGAAATTGACTGTTGATTTGCACATATGTTTTTACTTTCTGATCAAGTGCGTAATTATAGAGAACCATAAAACTACAATATATTTATTAAGCTGATTAAATTGATCAATTTTTGAATATAGCTTAATAATCGAGTGGTTTTATGATAAAACACTTAAAACTCCTCATCAGCAGATTCACTGTTTGGTAAATAGAGAATATGAACGTAGAATCATGGCAAATTTGTGTTAATGCATCACATTATCTTTGTGTAAAAATATCGAAATTCGATATTGAAAAGGAGGCCCATTTTAGAATACCAGAAATTGAAACTGACAAATTCTACATACATTTACTCATTAAAAGCAAGCCAAATGTCTATTGCGATCATTCGAAAATTGGAACACGAAATGTATTTGAAAAAATACTATTGAAAAGAACATACATTATAAAAGTACTGGATATTTCACATCTTCTACGCAATTTTAAGACAGAATTCGCCAAAAATTACATACTGAATCAGGGTTGAAGTTGACGTTCACATCCACTTTTTGAAAGCCCACTGATTTTACGCTTTGCCCTATAAATCTGAATATTTATAAAAGCAATTAATTTGGCATTAAAATTATGAAGTTATCCTCTTCAAGTACTCTCAAAGTTTTCTTTATCCATAAGTTCGATTATTCCACTAATCAATCTTATAAATAAATTAAAGGAAAACTTTTCAGTCTTAACAATTTTTCCATCCTGAAGTTCTCCTTTTCGAGATCCTGCTTCATCGTCTTACGTCGCATCATTTGCAAAGAATTATGATAAACTTCTCATTTTCACGCGTCATTTAATATACTCTTTATAAGTATATGACAAATTATTAGGATCTATCGAAATTCTCTGTAGTAAGATACCATATAATTCTGGCAATTTCCTAGCTAGAACAATAATTGAATTTAAATAATACTTTATTCCCAGATGAGGACGCGAACCAACACAGGTGTTTGCACTGGGATGTTCCATCGCGAATACTATCTGAGCTTGTTATTTGAAGATTCTATATTTTGCTTTTTAGCAAATAAAAATACAAAAATTTACTAAAATGGAAATAATTTTAGATAATGTTAAACAGAATAAATTTTAAGAAAATTAAAAAAATGGACTAAAAAAAAAAGAAGGTGGGGCTGGTGAGATTCGAACTCACGATCGACGGGTCTCTCCGAACAGCTAACTCTAACAGTTTTTGTTCTGGTCAGCAACTATCAATGCTCCAACAGCTCCTCATTGTCCTGCTCCGTCGAGAAAAACTCAGTAGACCCGTTGTTCATCATTTATCCGCTGGAGCCCATCGCCATACCGGACTAGGCCACAGCCCCTTGACAAGAATATTGAAATATTCGTTCTCTTTTAAATAGTTGACGGCAAGAAATAAGTTTTTACGGAATATATTTTTTATTTTATGAGTTTTTTTTCCTTAAAAACATTTCGATAATAGATCGTTTCTTAAGATCACCTATCTTATCAAGTAGTACTGCATAATAAAATTTATATATATTAAACTAGTTTCAAACATATTGAAAAATTTATATATATCCTCCAATTTTGTCATATGCTCACTAATTTTATAGAAATGGCTTGAAAAAAATCAGAGATTTATCTAGATCCTCAATAACCTAGAGTTATATGATTCCTAAATTATATTGTTAGGTAAGCCCAAAATAAATCAAACAATAGTTTTTAGTAGGTTTCCGCACAAAATTACTTTGTTATGAAAGCTGTGTGCATCTGTATGGGAGTACATCTGCCTTACAGTCCGAAGTGGTACTGGCCTGTAGAAGGTTTTTATGGAGTGCCCGAAATGAACCGTTATTTTGACAGAGAAAATATTTTCTCTAAATTTTTAAAAACAAGTAGACAATTTTTGCATCTTAATAATATAATTATAGAGTCCATTGAAAATGGGGGAAGATATTCCTTTGATCTATCTGGTCCTTTCCTCGAACAATGCAGATGGGATCCTGAACTTCTAGAGTCTTTTCACGAACTCCAAGAAAGCGGAAGCGTGGAATTTACGGGAAGTTGCAATTACCATTCACTGAGTTCCCTATACCCTGACCTATCTTGGTTCCACGAGGAAATTAGCATTTATATAGAGATTATCAGGGAACTGTTAGGAGTTACTCCCACAACTTTTGTGAATACAGAACTTCTATACACCGAAATAGCAGGACGTATTCTTGCAGAGGCAGGTTTCGGATGCTTAATTGCCGAAGGATCAAGAAACCTTATCAAAGAATATGATCCGGTAAGTGTCTTCCAAAACCATCTTCCGACTCTTCTAAGACATATAAACCTTAGCGAAGACCTTGAGCTACGTTTTTTGGAAAAAGACTTTGAAGGACACCATCTTATCCCCAAAAAGTTCGCAGACTGGATCAAAAGCATGGAAGGTGATGTCCTGACCCTTTATATTAATTATACAAATCTCTGTGTTCACCACAGGAATGAGAATACAATAGCCGATTTTATCCGGAATTTTCCCAGCGCTCTCAAAATCAGAGGCATTGAAATGCTCACACCGTCTGAGGCTGTAAAGAAATTCTCACATTCAAATCTCCAAACGCTTGGAACTGAGCAAACAATCCGTTATGGAATGCATAATGCAATAGGAAATAATGCACAGAAAATTTACATGCAAGAACTTTTAAGAATTGGAGAGGAGCTTTCAGAGCTGAAGGGGAGCAAAACTTACTGGAAACTGAAACAGATATTTGGCTATCTTCAGCAGAGTGAAATATTTTTTTCCATGAACTCTGGAAGTATTAGAGAAGGTTATGAGAGAGCTGTGAATTATTTTTCCATCTTGTCTGACTTCAGGAGAGCTGTCCTGGAGGAAGTAAGATGACATCCGTTTGCATGTATTTTCAGGTGCATCAGCCATTTAGATTGCGTAAATTCTGGCCCGACAAAAGATCTGGCTTTTACCGTTATTTCGATGAGAAGGGAAACCGAGAAATCTTTGAAAGAGTGGCAAGAAAATGCTATATCCCTGCAAACAAAGTGCTTCTGAATTCTATCGATGAGCACGAAGGAAAGTTTAGATTTTCCCTTTCTGTTACTGGTACACTGCTAAAACAATGTGAATTATGGGGAACAGAAGTTTTAGAGGGCTTTCGACAAATGGCAGAAACAAAAGCTGTGGAATTCTTAGACGAAACTTATTACCATTCCCTTTCAAGTCTTTTTGAAAAAAAAACCGAATTCATCGAAGAAATAAAGGAACATAGAGAACTGATGTTTACCCTCCTGGGAGTCGAACCTAAGGTATTTCGAAACACTGAACTACTTTACAATAATTCAATTGCAAAAATTGCTTTTGATTTGGGTTACAGGGCAATACTTACTGAAGGCGCAGATCACCTGCTTGAAGGTAAATCCTCTAACTTACTTTACAGAGCAAAAAATTTTGGTATCCCAATCATCCTCAGGAACTACAAGCTGAGTGATGATATAGGATACCGTTTTTCAGCAAGATGGTGGGAAGGCTATCCTTTGACTGCGGAAAAATGGGCTTCTTGGGTTTCGGGGATCACAGAGGACTGCGTTAACATTTTTATTGACTATGAAACCTTTGGAGAACACCAGTGGGAAGAAACCGGAATTTTCACCTTCCTGCGAGAACTGCCTAGAGAAGTTCTCAAGAAGCACCTTAATTTCAGCACTCCTTTTGAGATTGTCGAGAAATACTCACCTGTAGCTGAGATAGATGTAGGGGATTTTTCCACCATTTCCTGGGCTGATATGGAACGTGACACCAGTGCGTGGCTTGGGAACGATATGCAGAGACGTTGTTTTGAGGAAATTAAGTTGCTTGAACCTTTTGTAAGAAAAACAGGAGATTCTGAGATTCTACGTATATGGAAGCATCTGCTAACTTCGGATCATTATTATTATATGTGCACTAAATGGCTTGGGGATGGGGATGTACACTCTTATTTCAGTGTTTATTCTACACCCTTCGATGCAGCAGTCAATTTCATGGCAGTACTCATGGATTTCAAAGCCCAAGTATTCAGGAAACTTAGAACGATAGCGTAATTCAATTCTACGAATACAAATCAGAGGAGTTTGAGTAATATGGTCAAAGATTTATTCATGTTTGCAGGCTTCAATAAAAATTCGCAGATTGTATGGTTCAAAATTATTTATTCGAAAAAGCCTGGATCTTTATCCTTAATAACTGATTTTGTAGAAAAAGAAAATGCATTCATTATGTTTGGCCATCTGGATAATATTACACAAAAATCGGGAGAATATTTGATATATACCGAACTTAAAGATAATATTAATCCTGATGATCTTGCTCAAAGAATAAAAAGTATTGAAGTTGTAAGTGAAGTAGATTACGGAATTTCAAGATATGGGATGATTTATTCCGTAGACTTTCCTCTTAATGTGATAGGGGTCAGAGGAGTCATGGCAAGAGCGCTCACGATTGTTGATATCATTAAAACTCTCAATCAAAGTGTACCGCATGCAGAGGGACTTCTCACCGTTTCAGGCCTTAAAGGAGGAATTCACGCGGCAAAATACTTCAAGAGTATCATGCCTATTAATGACAGTAATTACGCAAGCGTTCTTGCGGAGCTCTATAGAGCTGTAGGGTGGGGGATCTTGGAGATTGAATGTGATCCAAAGACTTACGAAGGAAAAATCATTGTGAAAGACTCGTTTATAGCCGACGTTTACGGATCTGCTGATCAGCCTGTTTGTGCCTTTATGAGCGGCTACTTTGCAGGTTACCTGACAGATTATTTCGGGAAAAATATCAGTGTAAGGGAGATTAGCTGTAAAGTCACCGGAAAGAAGGTATGTGAACATGTAATTTCTTTAGCGCCCTCCAGCGTAATCCAGGAATACCAGCTAAGGGGGATACACAGTGATCAGGCAACCTAATGCCATTTTAGGAAATGACGGACTGCTTGTGACAATGGGAAGAAAAGGGGATATATTGGGCTTATTTTACCCCCGCAGAGATCATGCTCAGCATGTAGAAGAGTCCCTTGCCTGCATCCACACAGGGGAAAAACTTCTCTGGACAAATGATAACGAATGGCATAGCATTCAGAACTATATAGAAGACACTAACATCGTATCCACAAAACTTTACCATGACTCAGGAATTCGTATTTCGATTCTTGATCTTGTGCACTCAGAAGTTCCTGTTCTCATCCGCAGGTTCAAGGTCCAGTCCCAGAAAAAAATTTCCGGAAAATTTTTTTACTACTCTAATTTCAATGTAGGAGAAACATCTAAAAAAAATTCTGGTTTTTATGATATGGATGCTCACTTGCTAGTACAGTACTGGCAAAACTATTATATCGGGCTTCATTCCTTGCCCGAATTTACTGAATGGCAGATCGGAAAGGCAATGGACACCATATGGTGGACTAATTCCAAATATGATATGGAAGATGGAAAACTCCAGCGAAATAAAGAAGATATCGGAAATATTAATAATGCTGCCGGCTGGGATCTGGAACTGGAAGCTAATGGAGCAAATGAATTTATTATTCTGATAGGAGCTGCATCTTCCCGGAACCTTCTTTACAAGAGAATGCACGAGCTCTCCAAAATGTCTCTGGAATATATTTTCGAAAAGACTCGAGAATACTGGGTTATGTGGCTCTCTAAAAAAAAGGTGCTAAAAATGCCAGGGCTCGGAGGATATGAGAACTTGCGCCAGGAACTGTTCAGCGCATACAACAGATCTCTTCTCATGCTGGACTTACTCCAAGACCGCGAATACGGGTCTTTTGTGGCCGCTCCTGAGTTTGACTCCAATTTTGAAAAATGTGGAGGATACGGCTTCTGTTGGAACAGAGATACTGCCGAGATTGTACTTGCACTCAAACATTCAGGATATCCTGAGTATTGTGACATGTTTTTCAAATGGTCTATTCGGACCCAACTCCCGAATGGTTCCTGGTTTCAACGCTATTGGCTTAATGGGGACACAGCTCCTTCTTGGGGCAATTTCGATTACTCGACTCAAATAGACGAAACAGGATCTACTCTCTATGCCATGGATGTGTATTACAGAAGCCTCGATGGTCTTAAAAAAATTGAATTTTTGGATGAAGTATGGGTTTCAGTACTCAGAGCTGCTGAATATCTGATGAAGAAAACAAAATCTGGGATCCATGAGAGTTGTATGGATCTATGGGAAACTTATTATGGGATTTTCACATACACAAATGCTGCAATCTACGCTGGGCTGATGGGCGCTTCCAATCTAGCCGAAGAAAATGAGGAATCTGGTATGGCTAAGCGCTGGAAGAAAAGAGCGGAATTCATCAAGAAAGCTACAATTGATCGTCTATGGCTTCAAGAAGGCTACTTTGCAAAAGGAATCATCAACGATAAATTGGATAAAACCGTTGATGCAAGCATCCTGAGCGCTTATATCCCCTTTGGGATGTTGTCTCCAAAGGACCCTATAGAAAAGGATATGATTTTATTTATGATAGAAAATATCAAGACAAAGCTCTCAGTTCCCATTAATAAAAGTTACGGGATCAAGAGATATGAAAACGACAGTTACATCGACGGAAACCCATGGATAGTAACTACTCTTTGGCTTTCGGCAGCGATGCTTACTCTTGCCCTTGATATTCCTTCTGAAAAAACCATTTTTTCCCCCACTAACGACATTCCCTCTGAAAAAGAAAAGAGCGATATAGAAAACGTGGAAGGTCTGACAAATGAAGGAATTAAATGTATTAAATGGGCCATTGCTGGTGCAACCAGTACAGGACTTTTACCAGAGCAGGTTGATAAGTCAACAGGCAAACCTGCCTGGGCAATTCCTTTAGGATGGAGTGGATCCCTAATGATTGACAATATCTTACTTCTAGACAAGATATGTGTGAGAAAAGCAGGAAATATAGAGAATGGCTAAAGAAAAAAACTAATCAATACTCGAAGTTTTGGTGGCGCACCCCGCTGCAAACACCAGGGTAGATTAGTATCACTGCTCCGGACATAAAGAAATTATTCAAATTCAATTATTGTTCTAGCAAGAAAATTACCAGAATTATGTGACATCTTATTACAAATAAATATATATGAAGATGAAATAGATGTTGAACGAGAAAAATCAGAAGAGGTAGATTAGTGAAACTGAAGAATCCTCAGCTGAAACATTTATAAAAATGATTAAATAAATAATTGCAATCTTGATAACGGATACGTGGAAAGCACTTGAGATACTAGTTTAATCACGTAATGCTATTTTAAATAAAAATATTGAGACGTTTAACGAGCAATAATATCAAATAGCACTCTAAAAATTAGTGCTATACATATTCAATTTCCTTTTTCACGATTCAATAGCCAGCTTTGTAAAGACCCGATGAGCAAATTTTAGTGGCCTGAATTTATTCAACTGCTAGCCGTAGATAATGTTTTTTATATTTACATCAGTTAATAATAAGAAGTATATTTTGCATCAGAATAGATATCTTTCAGCGGATTGTCGGTAGACTGAATAGTTATCCTCCATATTTTTTTTCGAAAAAGGCCTCCAATCTATCCATACCTTTTTTTATATTTTCAATGCTATTGGAATAGGAAAAACGCAGATAGCCCTCTGCTCCGTTACCAAAGTCAATACCAGGAGTCACTGCAACGCCTACATCATTCAGAATATTGCGACTTAATTCCAGAGAGTCGTGGCTGTATTTACGAGCATCGGCGAGGACATAGAAAGCTCCAGTTGGCTCTTTGCGGACATCTAGTCCCATACCCAACAGTCTCTTGAGCATATATTGACGGCGTATATTATAGATATGTATCATATCAGTAACATATTCCTGGGAACCTTGCAAGGCTGAAACTCCTGCTTCCTGGACAAAGGCATTGGCGCAGATAAAAAAATTCTGATGAATTTTCTGAATCGCACGAACACATTCAGGTGGGCAGATAATGTAGCCGAGCCTCCAGCCAGTCATTGCATATAATTTAGAAAAGCCATTAATGACAAAGGTATTGTTCGTATATTCCAGGATAGTATGCTCTTCTCCACTGTAGATCAAACCCTGATAAATTTCATCTGAAACTATTGGAACTCCTCTTTCATCAGCTATCGCAGCAAGGCCTTTCAAATTTTCAGGAGACATCACATACCCACCAGGATTTGAAGGACTGTTGATGAGAATGGCCTTTGTATCGGGACTAACATACTGCTCTACTGTTTCCGGCTCGAGTGTAAAGCCATTAGTATCATTCGTATAGACATAGACAGGAACTCCTCCAAGGTATTTCACAAAATTTGGATAGCAGGAGTAGTGTGGGTTTGACATAATTACTTCGTCCCGCTTTTCGATCAGAGCCATAAAAAGCAACAGAAGACCAGGACTTGTCCCTGAAGTTACAATGACCTGATTCGGACTCAGGTCAATTCCAAATTTATGGTAGTAAGAGCTAACTATTGCCTCTCTAAGAGGAAGAAATCCCTGGCTATGAGTGTACTTTGTAGATCCTCGAACAATAGCATCACATGCAGCTTCACAGATATGAGGAGCAGTGGGGAAATCTGGCTCACCGACCTCTAGATGTATAATATGTCTACCCTCAGCTTCCATAGCCTGTGCACTTTCCAGCACTTCCATCACATAGAAGGGAGAGATGTCGTCAGATTTTTTAGATAGGATGCATTCGGAGTTTATCGAGAGCATAAAAGACCTTCTGAAAAGCAAATCTTTTGAAAATAACTGATTTAGAAGCAAGTAACTTCGCTGAAGCTATACCTGAAAATTCGTATGCTTTCAATATTTAAGAGGATTTCGATAAATATTTAAATCTCATCTTACGCTCATAAATCGTATATTTCAGTAGACTCAAAGGAGAATCTTAGTCTAGTTGGTCTGTTGACAATACCCCTATAGGGTATTAGTTCCAGAATCAAATCATCGACTACTTTTCGGAGTATATCAATTGTTCCATGAGTATCAGCATTGATTAACTTATATGCATAAATTTGTGACTGTTAACATTTTAATTCTTCCATATTCACATATTTAGATTTTTAAATTTTACCTATGTCAGAGAATTTACTTGATTATTATATACTTCATCTACAAGTTGACACTTAATGCAATGAAAAAAATATTTGCTTTCTAACATGCATTTGAATGTATTAAATGGAATCGACACAAAGTTTCGATTATTACGTTTAATGTGATTGATTCCCTGTTTAATTTTAGTTAATTCTCAGATAAGAACATTGCCTAAATTATTTTCGAGACAGTGTTTAACCAGATAGTTGACTAACCGATTCATGAATTCAGTAATTCTATTAAATCATCCGGTTAACATCCTTATTTGATGGCAGTTACATCTTTATTTTTTTGCAATTATTTGATACTCTGTAATCTAGCATTTTCCTTATGATACCATTGGTTGAGAATTTGTATATTTGCCACCAACGATTTAACCAGCTCCATCGGCATCGACGCTACGTCCCATTTCTTTGAGCAGATTTCCGTAAGTATATATTTTTGTGTCAGCTTCCGGAGCAAAATCAAAAAATTATGATGCATTGATGAAATGAGCAGTAAAAAATATCCTCAGGTAACGATCGATGTATTAAGAAACAGAAGGATTAGATAAAAAATATTTGAAAAAAACACTATCTTTAAGAGCATACACTATAGATTGATGGATATTTAGCATCTTCTATCGGCAAGGTTAGAAAAGAAACAGCTGAAAATGCATACTGAACCAGGGTTGAAGTTGACGCTACATCTACTAAGCTGAAGACCCAAGGTTTTACGTTTCGTCCTTATAAAGGAATTATTTTGAGGATAGCGTAAGCTATCTTTGAAACCAAATAATAATGAACGATAGGAGAAAAATAAGATCAAATACATAAATCAGCCGGAACGATTTGGATGGAACTCCTGAAAGAAAAAAAATCCGAGGAATAATCCTCTTTAATTATATATTACATATAAATTATCAATTAATTGTAGTTCATGGTGTATATGATACTTGTTTGTTAAAATTACGTCATTCATTTTATGTGATATCCACTTTGTCACATAAATAATCATATTCTATGAGGCATCTATGTAGCCATCACCAAAAATTCAAAGATTTTTGATTGATTTATAGACAATGTTTGGGATATATTAGAAGGCTTTCATTAATTCATGGACTCTTTTACAGCCTTCATTAATTTGTGGTGGTGATGCATTTTGTGGTGGTGGTGATGCATCTTGTGGTGGTGGTGATGCATCTTGTGATGATGATGGTGGTGATGGTGGTGAGGCCACTTGTAAATTGTGGTCTTTATGTCTTTCAATATTACAATGGCTGTTTTCTTTTCCTTAACCATAACCGGTCCATGAATGGCTGTTTTCTTTTCCTTAACCATAACCGGTCCATGTGCACTTACTGTTGCAGCAGTCACGGATATTAAAAAACAAATTGCTAGCAAAATACCGATCGTCTTTTTCATTTGTTTTAACATCTTTTTACCTCATTTTAGATTTGTATTAAAATCATGCTTTTCCAGTAAACTCTGATGCGATGATTGAATTTATATGTCCTTTTTTGCCAATTGTTTTATGCGCCTTTTAAATGTCTTTACGATACCTAAAAGTGCTTTTTGCAATTGTAAGTGATCATATCAATTGATTTGAATAAATACTTACTTTTAACAACTGAACGAATTAAAAAACAGTTACTTTAAAAAATAAATTTATATGGGTTATTAATTTTAAAATAAAGCTTTTTTAACCTATTTAAAACTTATTTTGATTATTAGAAAGCTTTTTATCAAACTGAGAAAATTTCAATAAACGTCTAATTTTCATAAATCATTTAATAAACAACTACAATATTTTTAAAATACCTACATAGGAGTTTCAGCAGTTGAAAGTGATGAAAATAACTACCTTAGATAAATAGTTAATTATAAAAGTAAAAAAATTAAATAAAACTTAAATCTTTTAAAAAAAAGATTTGAGCATTTAATTTTACAATAAAGCTTTCATAAATTGATTAAGACTTTTTTAACTATTAATAGAGTACTTTTATTAAATTAAATATAATTCCAACTTATCGCTAATTTTTTTGAGTAAATCCTGTCCAAATTTTCCCCGGAAATTTCTGTATTCGACTCTATTTTTTCGGATCCATTATTTTCTGATTTTAAAGGCAGCTTCCGATACCCTCAAAATACTATTTTTAGTTCCAGTTTTATCAACTGATAGAGATCAAAACACAAAATTTCGCACAACATGTTCAGATTCACTCTTCGAACAGTAATGACAAGAACTTTTCCTACTTTTAATACCTTTTTAGTTACTGCATAAACTCATTCTTCTTAAATTCTTTCGAGCTAATTCTCTAGTTTCTTAATATATAAATAAGCTCCAGAGGATACTCTTTTGCTGTTCTTTTAATCGTTGCATCAGAACCTCTTGATTTTGCTTCAAAATCCTCTGCCTCTGTAAAACAATTTCATTACTTTTTTGAGAAATATACTTGAGAAATATGAAGTGATACAGTTATTATTTTAAATTTTCTGATCGGCTCATAATCCCTATATATTAAATGTACTGAAGTTTAGATCTAATTGTGATTTACCACCATTCTTATCCAAGTTCCATCTATCTTTTCCTTGTTTTTGCTCCATTTTCTCGAGGGTAATCAGCTTTCACATTTTAAGGATCTAAATGAATAAAAGTATAGCTTCCTGAATTATTCCCTTTTTGTTTTCAGACCAAATCAATAAACTTGCTTTGTAACTGCCCCCACGTTTCTTCTTCGTTTTAGGTATCAATAATTTTTTTACTGAATGACCAACATATTGTGCTGTAGTATGCACTCAGGAAAATCAAAATATATTTTGAAAGAAGTTCAATCAATATATTGTTTCTCAAGTTCGAAGTCAAAAGACCATTTAATTGCTGTAAAAAGTATTTAAAACATAATGCTTACTTCAGCTTCAGACTTGCCCCAGTGAACTATTTTGTTGAAATACATGGACTCAAAAATGATACGAAAAGATTCCCCAAAAATAAAGAAATCAATTTCACCACGTTTGTCTCCAACAATTGAAGACATTTATATTTTTCTTTAAGATCAAAATCAGTAAAATTTTTCATGAGAAAAAATTGATATTAAAAGATCGAAATCCTCAAATAACCGAATGTGAATGAATTTATCGAAATTATTTTTAATCATTTTCCATAGCAAACGCCATTAGGCTTTAATATAATCTTTTATAAGGATATCTCATTTCCTTCCCACAATGATTGCAGAAGATAACGATATATCCTTCATTCAGTCTGTAGCGAGCATTGTTCCCAGGCACAAGGAAAGCATAGCAGTGTTTACAGATCCTGCTTTTTATCTCCCTTGGGATACTCATCCGATTCCTCATAGAAATATTTCTGATGAGCTGCACGTAGCGTTCACTACGGTCAGGATGTTCTGCGTACTCTATTTCCGCAAGCGCAAAAAGTCGCCACATGCGCTGAGTTGCGACATCTTTAATCAAATTTTTCTGTTGTTTTCTGGACACTCTAAACATAGGTAGATTGATCCTGCACTTAATTCAGTATCACAATTAGACCCCTGGACTTTTCCAAAAACTAGAACTCAAGAATCAAGGATAATCACTTTAATATTAGGGTTCTTGCCTTGCACAAAAGTTTTAAACTTTTCGGGATTTCCATTTGTACCCTCTAATTTTCCGTAATGCATTGGAATTGCAACCTTTGGAGATATGACTGCAACTGCACTGGCAGCCTCTTCCTCATCCATAGTATAAGTCCCCCCTATCGGTAAAAGAGCCACGTCTGCCCTGATGCTTTTCATTTCAGGGAAAAAATCGCAATCTCCTGCATGATAAATCCGAATTTTACCAAGTTCCACTACATAACCTACTCCAAAACCTCGTGGATGGTAAAGTTTATTAAGATTATAAGAAGGAAGTACCTCAATTCGGACCCCTTTAATTTCAAGCCCTTCAGCAAAGATATCTCCCTCCACAACTCGCCTTGTATCACCCCTGAATTCTAGAGAACAGCTTTCAGGAATAAGGGTAGTTGAGTCAGCGTGTCGTATTTTTTGAATATCTTCAGGGCTGTAATGGTCAAAGTGCTCATGAGTTATAAGGAGGATATCTGCCCTGTTATCAAAAGAAGGTTCTTTATTGATCTGAAACGGATCAATATAAATTTTGATATCTTGACATCCAAGAAAAAAACCAGCGTGTCCTAGCCATCGAATGCAAACGTTGTCAATTGTTATACTATCCATATCATACACCTTTTTGATCTTTAAACTTATTTATGAAAAGGCTATCTAACAGAATTGGTTAGAGATCGTATTGTTTAGGGATCGTATTAATAGTATCCTACACTTCGATTCTTTTATTAAAAGAAAAGAAGAACTTTTAAGAACCCTCCGAAAACATGTAATTTCAAAGTTTGAAAATATAACCCGAACTTTTAAATAAATATAATAATTCTGACATGCAAAAAGGCCATTTTATTTTTTGACTAAAGAATATTCCGATAGACATCCAGTTAGATTGAGTTTAAAGAAAATTAGCCAAAAATTATGATTTATTGAAATTTTCATTATTTTACTCAAGCTGCTTACGTAGATTGAATAGTTATTCTCATAAAATTCCCAATGGGATTGAATCGGAAAATAAATTCCTAAATTTAGTATTAATTTAACAACATAAAGGAGTGAAATAGTTAGGATTTTACGCATTGAGAATAAAAATAAAGCATTGTAAACTCATCATCTGATATTATGACCTAGATTATTTGAGGCCTGATACTGTTTTTAACCGCTTAATTATGTAAATACTAAATTTGTGGGAATCCTTAATAATAAAACTCGACCACATCATCACCACTACCATCACTACCATCACTACCATAACCACCACAATCATTGATAGCACTATCATGGGTATGACCATATGGTAGCTTTTTGATGTGAAACCTTTACTACCAACAATGAGTATAGAGCTGTTGATGATAACGGTAGCAAAAAATATAAAAATTGAAAAATATAACTAAAATGAAGAGAAGTCTTATGGACATTTCATTAAACTAAGAGTAAGACCTTTAACTTAATTAACTTTGCATTGTTAAATTAACTCCTTATTGTAGTTTTTGCAATTTATTTCAACTCATATTTATTCCATTTTGAAAATATGTACCTTATGATTTTTTCCCTTCTATCCCTTTCTTAACCAATATTTTCTATTATTGTAACCGTCCGAAATGTCACATTTTGAATTGCATGCTTACCAATAAGCAGAGCAGCAATGAAGTTTTTCTAACATAAAATTAGGATGAATATCTCAATATACTCGCTCTTGCCCCATTCTCAGCTCATTATCTTGATTTAAGATTTTTAAAATTTTCATAGTATCGAATATTTCTCTTTGGGTGTCGCTCTTAAACTAGATACCTGTGTTCAACTAACAAAAAAACAACAAATAGCCTGATTTTTGCCAATATATTTGCAAACTTGATCATTCAATATTGTATAAGAATACACTTGTTATGCCCTATTAGTGGCAAAATAATTGCACAAAAACGTGGTTTGAAGATAAAAATTACTTAAATATTTTCCATAGCTTATAACATTAATTACTCAGATCTTACAAAAATACGATTTTCGAAAAGTCATAGATTTGGTAGTCCATCAGTAGTAAGTTGACATTTCCAAAAGTATTCACATATTATGTTTCTGTTTTTATTTTTTACCTTATTTACTCTTAATTTCCTGTGCACAAATATGCTTAGAAAGTAGATGAAAATGGAGAAGCATATTCAAAGATTAAATATTGACCAACTAATAGGGCTATACTAAATATTTTCATAAACAAAATTGCGCAAAAAAAAGTTAATTGCTCCGATGGGGATTTGAACCCCAGTCTCAGGAGTGAGAGTCCTGAATGATTGGCCGAGCTACACTATCGGAGCATATAATTAATATCTTTATCTCTTAGGTAGCATACTCCAAGTAATTAAAAAAATATAAACTTTTCGTCTAAGGTTTAAAAAATATATAAACTGCCGGTAAACATTCTATCCTCTTCCAGCTCTACGGAATAAATCTCCCCTTAAACTTGAAGAATATCCTGCAGCTTCAAAAACCAGTTATACGAACATGGCATGAGGAATTGAGGATTCCTGAACGTTTACGACCTTTTCATAGGCTTTCATGAAATCTGCCATTGTGATCTGTTTACCGCGTCTGCGCAGCACAAAGATTCCAGCTTCTTTAGTAATGACACTAATCTCTGCCCCGCTCATACCATTCATTACCTTTGCGAGTTTCTCAAAATCCACATCATTGGCAAGGTTCATCTTGCGAGTATGAATCTTAAGAATCTCAGCCCTGCCCTTTTCATCAGGAAGTGGAATTTCAATAGAGCGATCAAACCTACCAGGTCTCAGGAGAGCAGGATCGAGCAGATCAACTCTGTTGGTCGCAGCAACCACCTTTACGTTGCCTTTGGGATCGAAGCCATCCATCTCCGCAAGGAGCTGAAGCATTGTTCTATTAACCTCTGCAGAGCCACTTGTTCCATCATAGGTCCTCATGCTACCAACAGCATCGAGTTCATCTATAAAAAGGATACTGGGAGACTTATCCCTTGCAAGCTGGAAAATATCCTTGACTAGCCTAGACCCTTCGCCTACGAACTTCTGGACCAGATCAGAACCCGACATTCGGATGAAAGTTGCTTTTGCCTGAGAGGCTATAGCCTTTGCAATAAGAGTTTTTCCAGTACCTGGAGCACCGTGGAGCAGGACACCAGAAGGAGGCTCGATTCCCAGTTCTTCGAAAAGTTCGGGCTCTGTAAGAGGTAATTCAACACTTTCACGGACTTCTTGAAGTACCTCATCGAGCCCGCCAATCATGCTATAATCCACACCAGGAGAGTTAATGAGTTCCATAACCTGAGCTCGGACGTCAGCAGCCCTGCTAACTATGGAAATAATTGAGTAAGCTCCATTTACTGCAACTCTCATTCCAGGTTCTATCTTCCCAAGGCATTCCTCAGGAATCTGAGTAAGAACTTCCTGATTGTTCCCATGCTGCCTGATTAGGGAAATTTCGCCATTTACCTCAAGAATAGTCGCAATAAAAAGAGGGGGCTCAGTAAGCTGCTCAAGATGAGCTTTTAACTTATTGATTTCCTGAAGGTGCCTGCCAGTAGCCACACTTGCTTCAAGGAGTCGAGCCTTCATATTTTCATTCTGTATTCTCATGACTTCTATTTCAGTTAAAAGAGATTTCACATCTTCAGCAATGATCTCCCCGCATTCAAGCTGGAACTCTACCCTGGTTTTAATATCTTCAATTGAAGACCCTATTGAACTATCTTCGGACATTTGAAAACACCTGTATAACCATATAATATCTGTTTTAGTACCATCGTTTGAGGGTAAATTTACTTTGAAATTATTTATTTGCAGAGTAGCTAATTTGAAGGTTGAAGGCTTTCAGTTTATTGAGATTTAGACCTATAGTTAGCGAATCAATCGAACTTTAGACGACTGCTTGAGAATCTGGCTCCCGATTATTTAGCAAATATCAGGGATTAATTTCATACTTTAGAGACTTTTACAAAAGAAGTAAAAGACTAAAATGAAAAAATCAAGAAGAACATCTTTCCCGTAAAATCTCCCTGTAGGACAACTCATAATTTCGATAAACCTACGATTTCAACAAATTGCCAATATACATTTTAAGCAACCAACCATAAATTGAGTTTATCAAAGTCCTCTTAACAATATGGAGTAAGATGCAAGAAAGCAGAATGTATATATATATATAAGTTCCTGCGACATGTGTAATCCATTTCTGACATTTATCAAATGCTTTTTGATATTCGCTTGGTATATATCCCTTTTGTTTATTCTTTTTCAGACCTTAAATTTCATTTTTCGGGATCATCACAGAATATTTCGAAAGACCTTTGATTTTTACGAGTCGCATATATACCATTTATAAACCTAAGACAAAATATAGGGGTTTATCGAAATACTCCATAATTATCAACTTTTCAGATCTTGATAGATTCACCTAGAAGTCAGACAGTAAAACAATAAAAGAAAAAAATGCTGAATTTAACACGACTCAGATCTGGAATGGTAAAGGATATAAACTTTGCCCAGACTAGAACTGAGAATAGAAAGTAAAATTGGTTTTGATAGAGGCAATCCAATAAAAATTTAAAAAATTATCAGCCGGCATTTTATATAATAAGGTATATATCATTCATTACATAATAAAACATAATCTCCTTAGATCTGCAACGCGTAGATATTTAAAAGCCCATAAGTATGAGATTCTCGTTCTACAGGTCTGATACTGACTGTAATTTTCTTAAAACCTATTTTTCGAAACGCTGTCTACATACAATAAAAATCGCAACATTCGAAAGTTTTAAGATTATATTCTCCAATTTAGGAGCAAGAATTAATGGAGGATTATAAAATTAAAGAAGAGATCTGGATCGAAAAATACAGGCCGGTTAGACTTGATCAAGTGGCAGGGCAGGAGGAAACTATACAGCGCCTGAAGTCCTACGTTGCAACGAAAAAACTTCCTCATCTTCTCTTTTCCGGACCACCGGGTGTCGGGAAAACTGCTTCTGCGGTTTCGATTGCCAGGGAAATTTACGGGGAAAATAGCTGGCGGGAAAATTTTAACGAACTAAATGCATCCGATGAGAGAGGTATTGATATTGTTCGAACGAAAATTAAAAACTTTGCAAAAACTGCTCCAATAGGAGGAGCTGAATTTAAGATTATTTTCCTGGACGAAGCCGATGCACTGACCTCAGATGCCCAGGCTGCACTTAGAAGAACTATGGAGCGTTTCAGCAGCAACTGTCGTTTCATCCTCTCCTGTAACTATTCTTCAAAGATTATTGAGCCTATTCAATCCCGCTGTGCAGTCTATAGATTTAGGCGCCTTTCAGATGAGGCTATAAAAAAACGCCTTGAATATATCGCTAAAGATCAACATTTGGCCATCACTGAAGATGGATATGAAGCTCTTATTTACGTAGCCCAAGGAGATATGCGAAAGGGCGTAAATTCTCTTCAGGCTTCAGCTTGCATAGATCCGGAAAAGCCTATATCCAGTGGGACAATTTATAGAACCACTGCAACCGCAAACCCTGAAGAAATCAAATCTCTGACAGAAACTGCACTGAGGGGAAATTTTAGGGATGCCAGAACAGAACTTAATAAATTGCTCTATGAAGAAGGACTCTCTGGTGGAGAGATAGTCGGACAGATTTACAGAGCTATATCCGAAATGGACAAGCGTATGGTTATGGATCTCGGCCTTTCTGAAAGGCACATTGTCGAACTCATAGATATTATAGGTGAGATCGACTTCAGGCTCACAGAGGGTGCTAGTGAAAAAATCCAACTCGAGGCTTTACTCGCACATTTTGCACTCTCGAATGTAGATTGAGGTACTTTCTCACTATCATGCCTAATTTATCTGATTTTCTGGAATTAATTGCCTATAAAGTTCTTCTAAATCTTCACATATCGCAAAAATATCAAACTATATCATTGACAGAACAATATAAATATTATTTATTATTGATATAAAGTTACTGCTTCAAACGTCTTGAATTTACCCTATTTGTCTGGAAGTTCTCTGGAATAGGTATAAAAGAAAATGAAGGTGTCTTCCTAATTTACGCTCTTAATGCCTTTTGTCCATAATTGCGATATTCAATCAATTATTTTAATACTCGCATTAACTGGGAATATATCAGTTTCGAAGATCTTCCTCTTTTGAATTTCCTGCTTTTGATATCCTTTTTTATCTTCGTCCATCTAATCATTTGTGATCAGATTCCATATTATTGTAGAAATTTTCTTTATTAGAGCAA
>OCZT010000601.1_pt1 | contig 36114 bp, 33 predicted proteins | sample 1539031 | NCBI WGS metagenome assembly OCZT01 (sample SAMEA3539308, study PRJEB22396) | soil metagenome | biome: tundra; feature: field; material: soil | place: USA | collected 2010-05 | depth 0.15 m | reverse complement strand
CTCCTGTTCTTCCATGCGCAGAGTTGCAGGCAGCTACCCGGCTGTTTAAATAAATTAAATTATCCTGTAAAGAACCTGAAGAAGTTAATTTTGAAATAACCTGTGTTCTGGTTTGCGTTCCATTAAAAGGATACGTATGAAATGAAATAACATCTAAATAATATCTTCCCGCCACGTCCTTTCCTGTAATATCATCGGGTCCATTAGGTGTAGTTAAACCATTTATAATATTTTGATTGAACTCGGCGCATTCTGGTCCGACAATAAGAATAGATGGGTCTACACTTTTCATAGCGGATGCAAAAGGTCTGAAATAATTTGCTATTTGTGCAGATGTGGTGAATGAATAACTAAATTCAGGTTCATTACCAATGATCCAGTATTTAATATGTCTTTCTTTCGTTACATTAATATAGGTTACAATATCCGCAGCCTGTTGTGCAGTATAGCGGTTGTTATAAAATGGAACCTGGATGATCGGCTCCAAACCATTCGCCCGCATAGAATCAATTATACTTATATACTGAGCATTGGTTGGCATATCTTTATCAGCGGCAATACCTCCGTAACGGATAATGGACGCGTTACTATTTTTTATATCGCCCCAATGCTTATCTAATTGACCGCCTAAAATTGTACCGCCAACAGCATAAGGCATCCATGCATTTTGACCGAAAAAATGATTAGAAATAGTTTGTGCTGATACGCTTATCGCAGAGAATAGTAAACTCAAAGCGAAAAAGCTGATCTGAAATGTTTTTTTCATGTTTTTCATTTTGATTTGTTTTAAGTTAGTGTTTCAAAGTTTCCGGCTATTTCATAACTCGTATGGGCTATTGCATTTTCTTCCTTAACCGTTGATCTACTTCTTGTACGAACATGCTTCTTATAAGGTTAGTCAATCAGCGATCATTTAACATATTTTGGCTATTTGTTCATCCTTTCCGGCTATTCAAATCCCCCTTTTACCGAATCCTTCTTCTTATACAGCTTCCTTTATAAGAGGTTGTTTAATCAACTACTATTTAACGTTTTTTGGCGATGTATAATACCGTTTGAACGAAAATCCCAGCTATCAGCCGTTGGTCAGGATACCTTTACATCTATATGTTAATTCATCATAACCATAAACCAAAACCCCAAATATTATGAAACGAATTGCTACTATTCTTTTTTCCTGTTTTTCTTTTTACGCTCAATCGCAGGTATTTACCGGAACAACCGGACCAATTCAAAATAACGGTCAAGACACCTATTTTAATGTTTCTGTTTCCGGCTTAAGCCCGGCACAAATAGACAGCACATTCGGAATTGAAACCGTGTGCATTAATATCAACCATCCTGCTATTGAAGAATTATATATTTATCTGCAATCTCCTGCCGGCAATATTGTAGAACTTGCAGGATGGGGCAACTGCAAAGGCATCAATTATACAAATACATGTTTTAACAGCCAGGTAAGTACATCAGTAACCTTAGGGACAGCGCCTTATGCAGGCAGTTACAGACCGATAGGGTATTTGGGACGTTTCAACACAGGACAAGCCGGAAATGGCACATGGAATCTTATCGTACATGATGGAGTTGCATTTGTTAATGCAGGTAGTGTGATCAGTTGGAGCATTCAATTTGGAAATTCTCCTTCTCATCCTGTAAGATTTACATCTTCAAATCTTCCTATTGTTGTTTTAAATACAAATAATCAAACAATATCTGATTTAAAAATAATAATAGGCATGGGAATAATAGATAACGGATTAAATCGCAACAATAAAACAGACCCATTTAATAGTTACAATGCAAAAGCGACAATCAGTTTTCACGGGAGCAGCACTAAAAATTTTGAAAAAAAACCATACAACTTTCAAACAGATGATTTATCGGGTGTAAGTTTCAATACTCCTTTACTTGGAATGCCTATTGATAACGATTGGGTATTATTAGCTCCTTATCAGGATAAAAGCCTTATGCGAATTCCATTGACATACGATTTGTATCGGAAAATGGGGCACTATGCTGCGCGTTTCAAAAATGTAGAAATGATTCTTAATAATGAATATCAGGGAGTATATTCAGTAGCCGAAAAACTAAAGCAGGGTTCGAACAGGATAAATATTTCCAAATTAACAACTACTGATAATTCATCTCCAAATATTACAGGAGGGTATATACTTGACATTGACCGATCAGATGCAGCCGGATGGTCTTCTTTATTGCCTGGAGATTCCCCGACAAGTTCTCATTTTTATTACCAATATGTTTATCCAAAAGACTCGGTTATCACTGTTCCTCGTATAGCATATATAAAAAGTTTCGTTGATAGTTTTGAAACCGTAATGAACTCTCCCTCTTTTGCTGACCCCTGGATCGGGTATGCGAAATACATTGCCGTAGGATCATTTATTGATTTTTTTATTGTTAATGAGCTTAGCAAAAATACAGATGCATACAAATTAAGTACTTATATGTATAAGGATAATATTGCAAAAGGAGGAAAGTTACATATCGGGCCCGTATGGGATTACGACATTGCCTGGCACAATTGTGATTATGGAAATGCATTTGATCCCAACTTGTGGCAATATCAAATACAGGATACAACACATCCAATCCCAACATGGTGGAAACGTTTTATGCAAGACACAACTTTTGTGAACGCATTATATTGCCGTTGGAATCAGTTGCGACAGAATATTCTGAGCCTTAATTCTCTGAACAGTTATATTGATTCAAGTGCTCTTGCATTAAATGAATCTCAGCAGCGTAATTTTATTCAATGGCCGGTTTTAGGAGTTTATATTTATCCCAATCCTCAAAATCAAACTGGTGCAACTTATCAATCAGAAGTGGCTGATGTAAAAAACTGGATTGCCAATCGTGTTGCATGGATGGATGGCGCTATGGTAGACAATTGTACAGCAGTAGGGATAATACCTCATTGTGTAGGATTAGGCGTAGAAGAAAATAACATTGTTACTAATGTAATTGTCTATCCAAATCCGTTTCAATCCGCAACCATATTTGAACTTCAGCTAACCAAAGATGCCGATGTGTCATTGAAAATAGTTGACGTAATGGGTAAAGAAGTTTCTGCGCTTGTAAACGAACATAAACCTTCTGGTGAGTTAAAAATAATTTTTGATAGAAAACAAATACCTGCAGGAATATATTTCTATCAGTTGAAAATTGATGGCGCTACCAAAGCAGGTAAAATTATTATTCAATAGGCGTTATTCAGAATAGATTTTTGACGGGATTTTATGTCTGAGTGATGTAACTATTTTTTAAATATGAATTATTAATATATTTTAACCAAACCAGCATTATGAAAAAATATTTTTTTATCGTCTCTGTTTTGCTGTTAGTGACTTTTGTTGCCAATTCATGTAAGAAACAACCCGGCACAGGCGGGATGGCAACAATCCAGGGAAAAATCTGGGTGAGGCAGTACGATAGATATTTTGCTGCGCTTAGTTATCAATACGCAGGGAATAATCAATCGGTTTATATTTTATATGGAAACACACCCGGTTTGGGAGGCAAAGGTCAAAACACTAAAACCGATTATCAGGGAAATTTTCAATTTCAATATTTACAACAAGGAGATTATAAAATTTATGTTTACTCGGCTGACTCTGCAGCCGTGATAGGTCCTCCATTAAATAGGTATGCACCGCAAATAGCAATTTTAAAAGATGTAAATATTTCAGGCAGAAAACAAACAGTAGATATTGGCACACTCACTATTTTAATAAATAAATAAAACAACCATGAGAACATTCTTTTTAAACCTTTTAGTATTTTCTTTTTTATTACTTGTTTCTTCACAGGGTGAAGTTTTTTCGCAAAAGAAAAAGGAAATTAAACTCAATAAAATCAAGACCACTACCGAATCAATAACAGAAACTAATGCAGGGAAGGAAGTGACCTATAAAGATACGTATTCGTCATTCGATAAAAATGGAAATATTCTGGAGGAAATAAAATATAACTCTGACGGAACCATCAAGAAAAAAACCGTTACAAAATACGACAACTTTAAAAATAAAATTGAAGAGACAGAATACGATGGAAATGGGAATGTAGTTAAAAAACAGCAATGTGCTTATAATAGTAAGGGCGATAAAATTTTGGAGGAGGAATATGATGGCAATAATAAGTTGACCCAGAAAACGGTTTATATAATCAATAGCAAAGGGCTGAGAGTAGAAAAAAGGGTGTATGACAGTAATAATGTGCTGAAAAAATCATACAAGATTACTTACGAAATGTAATGCAAAGAATTTTGAAATAATTGAAACTTTTATATTCCTTTTACATTGGATATGAACAATGTAAGATAGAAGCCAGCTTAAATATTACGATCCTTCCAAAATGAAAACTGAACATGTGAATTATGTAACTTTTTTCTGAAATTGTGTAATGCTTACGTGTTTAAAGATGTGCAACTTTCAATGTGAAAACTAACTCACATTTTAAATAAAAAATCATGAAAAAATATTTTCTCCTTTTTTTTCTTCTATCAACTGTTTCTATTGTGAACAACTCCTGTAAAAAGGATTCGGGACAGGGTGGGCGTGCCAGCATTAAGGGCAGAGTATTTGCTTTAAATTACAATAGTAACTCGATGAGCTATGCTTTGGATTCCGGCTATGTTGGCGGACAGAAAGTATATATCGTTTATGGCGATGGGGCTGCTGTAGGCGATAATCAGGACACAAACTATGATGGTACTTTTGAATTCCCTTACCTCCGGCCGGGAAAATATAAAGTCTTTACATTTTCAAAAAATAAAGTTAATCATCTCGATTCTGCAGTAATTAAGACAACAGAAATTACAGCAAGGAAACAAACGGTGGAGCTTCCTGATTTGAAAATCAAAACAAGTAAAAATTAGTTCCTGACTTTTTACCAAAAATGCCAATATAGATTCAGACATGAACGCACAGATACTAGAGGCAATTAAACAATTCGACCCTATCACACTTGCTGAGATGGATGGCGTGAAACTAATGAACCGCACCGATACGAAATATGTTTTTTCCGCAGATTATCTCCCCGTTATTTTAGAAGAAATGTCGGCTTATTATCGCCTGCTTGAAATTAATGATCTGCGGCTTCATAGGTATGAATCGCTTTATTTTGATACGCCTGATTTTCAGTTTTTCTCAAAACACCAGGCAGGCAAACAGAATCGCTACAAGCTGCGTTTTCGAAGGTATGTGGATTCGGGAAACCTTTCTTATTTTGAAATAAAATTTAAAAACAACAAAGGAAGAACTATGAAAGAGAGGGTGAAAGTGAACGAAATAAATTCTACAATATCAGGAAATGCGGAAGAATTTTTAAAGAAAACGACCCCCTTTGATGCAACTATGTTTGAACCAAAATTGTGGGCGAATTATTCCCGGATGACTTTTGTAAATAAATTTTCCGAAGAACGTCTCACCATGGATGTGAATCTTCAGATCATTGAACCGGATAGCAATAATAGTTCTATACAGTTTCTCAAAATGGTGATTGCTGAAGTAAAACAGTATAAAATGAATCACTCTTCTCCTTTCATTCGCTTGGTTCGGCAACAAAATATCCGTGCAGGCGGAATCAGTAAATATTGTTTTGGAGTAATTGCTTTAAACAATCAAATAAAGAAAAATAATTTTAAACCGGTCGTACGTTTCATTGATAAGTGTGTGAATCAGCATGCGCTTTCATTAACAGGATAAAAAATTTGCCTAGATACTCTTTATGACAATTTCGATTAAATCTGTTTCTATATTTTGCTTATCCATTTTGTTATCGGGTATTTTTGGAAATATTTTAGCACAATCACCTTTATTAAAAGATGCCTGTTTATGGCAAAATCTTTATATTGAAAAGAAGCTATTTAAAAGAATCACTTTAACTAATAATGAAGAGGCAAGGTTTGATCAAAATATTACGCATTTCAAATATATATACACGGATGTAGGTGTTCAATACAAAGTAGCAAAGTGGCTGCATATTTCAGTTGATTATGTGCCTATTCTGAAAAACAATGATGTATCCTGGAGTAAACGCCATCAGTTTTACTTAGACGCAACTTTAACTTATAAATTTAAACAATTTACTTTTCATAACCGCTCTATGTTCCAGGGACAATACACTGATATTTATAGTAGTCCTACCGGAAAGATTCCGATTGGGGTTTACAGAAATAAAACCATGATAAAATATTCTTATTATAATTTTGAACCTTATATTGCACATGAAATATTCTATTACTTGGCTAGCCCGCTGGGAGAGACTGGTTTTGCAAGAACGCGTTCCTTTGGGGGAGTAACATATACGCTTGATCAGAGCAATAGCGTTGAATTATATTATGCAATTGAACGAGATTTTAATTTCAATACAACTTACAATCTTTATATAATAGGGATAGGATATAATATTATTCTATAACATGAATTCTCATACCATCTATATACAACCATCATGATACTACTCCAGGAAACATCGAATGCAGTTACAGCCGGATGGCAGCTATTCGATAATCTTTCTATTAAATTTTTTATCCGCTTTGCCGTTGATCTTACATCGGTTTTTGTTTTGTTGCGTTTTATTTATTATCCAAGCTATAAAACGCGTGAAATGTTTTTTACTTTTTTCATCTTCAACCTGATTATTTTTCTTGTCATGTTCATGATAAGCAGGGTGGATATTTCCACGGGTGCTGGCTTTGGGCTATTTGCAATTTTTGGCATCATGCGTTACCGTACAGAAAATATTTCGACCAAGGATATGACTTACCTGTTTCTTTCCATAGCAATGGGAATGATAACAGCTATTGCCAAGGGAGGGATGGGCGAACTGATATTAATCAACGCAATCATATTGATAGTTACCTGGCTTCTGGAAAGCAATATTCTTATGCAGAAAGAACTTGGAAAAGAAATTCTATATGAAAATATTGAAATGATAAGACCTGAGAATCAGCAAAAACTGCTTAATGACCTGCGGACACGAACAGGACTTGATGTGCATCGTTACAGAATTACGAAAATTGATTTCCTGCGCGATATGGCAATCATTCGCATTTATTATTACGATAACAAAACGAATAAAGATATTTCAGTTTAAAAAATGAAGCAAAAGAAAATACTTTTTTTAACCAGTTGTCTGCATTGCATTTTATTTTATGCGGGAGCAGGAAAAGCAATAGCGCAAAATTATCCGGATGCCGGTTCATGGAATACTTTCAATGTCGAATATGGGATCAATTCTAAGTTCACCGTCTTATTTACAGAAGAATGCAGAGTAAAGGAAAATTTCTCCCGCCTGAATCTTTTTTACACAAATCTCGGTGTTGAGTATAAGGTCACTAAATATTTTAAGGCAGCATTGGTATACCGTTTTATTGACAAATACCAGGACGATAATACGTTCAGCTACCGCCACCGCCTCATGCTTGACCTTACCCTGAAAAATAAATTCGGAAAATTCGGTTTGTCCTATCGTCAGCGCTTGCAGGCAGAAGAAAAGGATATTTATTCAAGCGATGCCGGCAGAATAAATGAGTGGTATTCACGAAACAAATTTGCTGTTAAGTACGATCTGAACAAACCGTACACACCCTATGTTTCAGTTGAATTAAGATACCAGTTGCACAATCCCCGAAAATTGGAGAGCGAACAGACATGGCATCGTGTGCGCTATGTTGCCGGTATAGATTATACATTGAATGATAAAAATACAGTTGGCGTATATTATTTGATTCAGAAGGAATGGAATGTACTTGACCCCCAGGATGAATACATTGTAGGGCTTGAGTATACGCTTGCGTTCTGATGAACCGGATTAATTGAGGATTACATAATCTCGGAGTTAAAAAAGCAGAATCAGGTTGCTGAAAAAAAATAATTATTGGATAAATCATGAAACGATTTTTAGTTTTTAGTTTTCTACTTTTGAGTTTTGCTTCTTATGCACAGCAATGGGACTGGGCTATTCAGGAAAACGTACGGAAATTTGCTGTTGATTCTACCGGAAATGTTTTTACCCAAAATGATTCCACAATTAAAAGATTTAATTCAAAAGGCGTATTCAAGTGGCAAAAGCAATTTAGCGGAGATTTATTGATTAGTGGCATGGTTGCAGATAATTCAGGCAACCTATACATTGCCGGAGGTTTTACTGATTTTTTTATAGGCGCTTACCATTTTACTTCATTAGGAAATAGAGATATTTTTTTCTGTAAAATTGATTCCTTAGGTACATTGTTATGGAAAAAAATAGTTGGCGGGACTAACGATGATAATGTAAGTGATCTGTATTTGACTAAAAAACAAAAAATTCTTATTTGCGGTGATGTCGGAACGGGTGCGGTCATTGGAAGCTCAACTTTTTCTGAAACAGAATTTTTTACGGCAAAATATGACCTGAATGGAAATTTAGAATTACTGATTCATCATTTTGGTGGTAATTCATGGGAAGTTTCTGCTGATACAAGCGGAAACATATATCTGTTAGGGGGAATAAACGTTAATGATACATTGGATTTTGGTAATAGTGTTATTTTATATGGATGTTATGGTAGCTGCATGGGTACGCACTTTATAGCAAAAATTAATTCCACAGGCAATATCCTATGGGCAAAAGATTTAGGAAGCAATTATTACGAACCTTTTAAAAATTTAGGAATTGATAACAACGGTAATGTTTATTTAGCTAAGTGGCGAAGGTATAATGGCTTTGACCTGAGCAAATTTGATGGCGCAGGAAATTTTATTTGGAATCATAATACTAATGGAATATACGGAGATTGTAACTCTCTATGTATTGATAATAATGATAGTATTTGGCTGACAGGAGAAATTTGGAACAGCCCCTTTAATGGTCAGCCATTTATATGGGAATTTGTTCCTTCAAATAATTTAACAGGAACCATACCGGCTACGGTATCTGCGAGCGGTAACAATATTGCGAATGACCACCAAAACAATATATATGTAAGCGGAGGTTTTCAGGATACAGCAGTATTTGGAAACACAACTTTGCTTGCTACGGCAGGAAATTATTTCCTGGCAAAAATGAAAAGAAATTCCAGTACAACAATGACTTCGGTAAGCAACGTTTCAGAAAATCCGGATGCTATGTCTGTTTATCCAAATCCTTCTACAGGAAAATTTTCTATACAGACAAGTATGCCTTGGCAAAATACCGAGATCTGCATCTTCGACCTATCCGGAAGATGTATTTATCACCAACAAGTTACCAGACCCGAAGATTATCAAATCGATCTAAGCAAGCACAGCAAAGGAGTTTACTTCATCGAAGTGGCAAATGCGGAGAAACGAATGTCGAAGAAGATTGTGATTCAATAAATAAAATAAATTGATATGACTATAGTATGGTGGATTGGTATTGCAATTACAGTTTTGATTGTTGGTTTATTATACAAGCTACGCAAAAGATAATCTGCACCATCTTGGTCTTTGACTCCGAACGGGTCTTTGGATTTCGCCTTTAGAGCTTAATGCCCGAGTAGAGGTTCCATATATTTTGTTCCCGACTTAAAATAATCATTTTTAAAAATATAATCTAAGTACGCGCCTTGTGCCCCTGGCGAAGAACTTATCTTAAAAGTTTCCTTCTCATTGAACCAGGTCAGGAGTTTTATTTTGGACATATCGGATGTAAGCACTATGCTCATCTGTTTGATCCATCCTGCTTTATCCTGGGCAGATTTTGATTCGGTTGCGTTACGCTCCCTGGAGGCGGTTTCACAAATGAATAAAGGTTTGTTAGCGAGACGCTGTGTCAGAATAAAATAATTTTCAATTCCTTCTTTCCGGAAGGAACGCCAGATGACGCTTTTGCCCGCACCGTTGTAAATATCCAATCCTACAAAATCAACGTATTCATCTCCGGGGTAAGCATCCATGATAAAATTCCATTTCTCCTGGGGGAATGACATGGAGTTAGGGCACCAGATAAATTTTACATTCGTTACCTGCTGCGCTTTAAAAATGTCATGAATGTGCCTGAATGCTTTCACTACTAATTGCGGATTTTTATCATTGTTGGCAATGCACCAGGGATACCAATCTCCGTTAAATTCATGAAGTATCCTCAGAAGAACTATGCCATTTACTTTTTTTATTTGTTTTGCCCAATCGGCAAAAAAAGAATCATAGTGACCTTCGACAATACTATATAAATTGGGCTGTTTCACAGTTGACTTTGCAATTGGAAAATGATCTTCCAGCGTAATCATTGGAATATATCCTTCCTGAATTATTTTATTAATTCTTTCTGCTGAAGGATAATGTTTCTTATCGCTGTTTTCATCGGTTGAAAATGGTTGAAAAAAATGAACAACTCCTAATTTTTTTTCGGAACCGTATTTTAAATTATTTTCAAACCCGGAGGCAATGTCAATGAAATTTCCTGTGTTGCCTTCCATTGAGAAGACACCTAAGTTGCAAAAATCATCCGGTGAGGCGGGAGGAGCGTCAAACAATCCCGGACCGGTTGATAATTTTCCCTGCGAAAAACAAATAAAATCAAACGACCAGGTTTGATTGGTTTTTACATGATCGGCATTTATAAAGCTGATGATGAAGGTTAATAATTTTCCTTGCTTGTAATTAATATTAAAAATACCATCTCCGCCAGTATTGGAATCTTTAAATTTATTTAATGGAATGGAGATTAATTGCCATGGTTCGACAGGGTTTACACTGAGCGAAGTCGAAGTGCTCACCACAGGCGTGTTTTTGCTATCTATTTTTTGAAGATATGTCCAGGAATCGTCTGATTCTTTTTCATAGGTATTATCGCCATTGTCATCGTCCTGTAATTCTATTTTAATGCTATCGCTGCCATTTGTACCTTGTTGATACACATAAAAATTAAAGTAATCCTTAGTTGGATCCAATTCAATATTTAAAGTAACGCCTTTCCCCCAGCCTCCAAAATTCGTTTTCCCGTCTTTATATACTCTAAGAAACCTTTCTCCTGAATAAGCCTGTTGAGCGCTCATTTGGTAATCAACAGTTGCTTTGATATTGCCGTAGGTAAACACGCCATTTTCTTTCAGGTCAGAAACTCCATCTGCAAAACCTTCAAAATCCTCTACAACAAATTTTAATTGAGCATTCGCAGTAAAACAAATAATAATGAGTAGTACAGATAACAGATTTGTTACAGATTTACTGATTGAAAATTGAATTCTTCTTTTATTTTCTGACATATCTAAATCTGTAAATCCGGGTTGATCTGTAATCTGTATACTACCATATCCAATTCGCTGTAATTCTAAAATCGCCATCCAGAAAATTATAGTGGGAGTAATATTTTTTATTCCATGGGAACCGATTAACTGCCCAATTGCCATACGTAAGCGAAACCCGGAAAGAACGATAATCGAAATAACCAAAACCGTAAGTATAATCGGGATCCCAGGGTTGTTTTTTGATAGTTTCTTCAGGATAATAATAAACAGCTGTTTCAATGTAGATATTGCGGAACATTGTAAATCGAAGTGCAGTTCCTAACGTTGATTTTCCATTCCATAGACTTCCGGATAGAACCAGATCTTTATTTATGTACTTAATGGAATAGCGGACAAAATAAATGAACTTTAAGCTGGTGGTACTGTCCATCCTGATCTTCTGGTTCAGCTTTTCTGAAGAATGATTATAGGAGACAAAATAATATCCTTCCAGAAATTTATCAGAAAAAGCCTGGAAGTTGTCAGAATATCTATTGTTTATATAATTCTCATAGCCATAATTAAACCGATTTGGTCTCCAATTATACCTGCCGATGGAATAGTTATAATTTGCAATCCAGATGGCATCCGCTTTTGGATTAAACTCTTTATAGAAAGTAGTATTGATGCAAAACTCTTCGAAGAAGCGGATACGCGTAAAAAACCCTATCGCATTTCTTATCTCCGTATGGGTGACCTGTCCGTCATCCACCAATACCCTGCCTGTATTATAAGAAATGTTTCCAAGAATTCTTTTTTTACCGAGCAGTAATTTGTTGTAATGAAAAACATCCCTGAAATCTTTCATGTCTTTAAATTTTTTAACACGAGCGGTATAATCGTAATAAAGCCGTTTATGTTCTTCGTCTGCATCCGATCTGATCTGTCCGGTTGCTTTATTTAGCGGAAAGAAAACTGAAAAACAAATCAGTAATTGATTTATCAGGGTAAAGAAATTATTGAAAACATATTCACGCTTCATATCCTGATTTTATTTACAATGTGCAATGAGATAATCATAGGCCAGGTTGCTGCCCTGTTTTACTGCCTGGTTAAGATCTTCGCAGCCCCCTCGTTGATCATCCTGGTCGTATCTCGCCATTCCTCTTTTGTAATACGCATCCTGATTATCCGGTTGATACTCAATGGCCATATTGTAATCAGCGATCTCTCCTTTATAGTCATTCAATTTTCTTTTTGCTAATCCACGATTGTAAAAAGCGATTGAAAAGTCCGGTTGTATTTTAATAGCAGTTGTATAATCGTCAATAGCCGATTGATAATCTTTCAGATCAAATTTTAATTGCCCGCGGTTTAAATAAGCCACGGAATATTTTGGTCCGATTTTTATCGCTGCACTGTAATCTTCAAACGCTCCCCTCACATTATTCATCCTGCATTTTGCATTTGCCCTGCGGTTATAGGCGTCTGCATCCGGCTTGATCTGAATCACTGTGCTAAAATCATTTAAAGCTGACAGGTATTCATTCTGTTCATAATAAGTAATTCCCCGGTTAAAATACGCATTGGCATTGGTTTTGTCCAGCGCGATAGCCTGGTTATAATCCAGCATAGCCCCGGTGAAATTTCCCATCATGGATTTTACAATTCCCCTGCTATTAAAGGCGTTAGCATCCGTGGGCTTTAAAGAGATAGCTGTATTAATATCCGCCAGCTCCCCGTAGTAATCGCCCACTCTCCCTTTTATGATGCTTCTGTTGTAATAGGCATCAGCGTATTTCGGATTTATTTTTATCGCAGAACTGAAGTTAGCCATCGCACCCTTCAGATTTTCCAATAAGGTCTGTGTAAGTCCCTTGTTAAAATAAGCCTCATACGACTCTTCCCACGTCAGGGGTAATTTAAGCGCGAGGTCATAATCCGCCAAAGCGCTTTTATAATCCATTAATTTATTTTTTGAATGTGCCCTGTCTAAATAAGCCGAAGCAAGAGTAGAATCCAATTTGAGCGCCTTTGTGAAGCAAACGATTGCATCAGCAAATTGATGGGCATTATTTTTCAGGATCCCCTGCCCGTACCAATTCATTGCCGAATCCCTGTTGTTTGCAAGGTGTTTGGCGGAATCCGGAGATGCTATTTTTTTTTCTTCAAAAGAATATTTCGGACGAGATAAAACCAGCTCATCATTACTCGAAAAAGAATAATTAAATCCTACCCATAGCACAGGAAATAAAATAATGAATGTATTGGCTCTGCTCATATTCTGATTCGTCATTGCGAGCGAAGCGAAGCAATCTCATGAAATCTACTTCCGGGGGATTACTTATGTCTCCCGATAACTACCTGCCCGTCCGGCAGGTCGGAATCACTCCTTCGCAATGACGTTATTTAATAATTTGTTTCTATATGTAATACATAACGCCCAATATTAAAATGATCGCTATCAGAATGAAGTACAACACTTTATTTTTTACTTCCGGGCTATTGGCGCTTTCCGATTCATCCTTGTTTAAAATATTTTCTATTTTTTCAATGATCTGCTTTTCTGCATGGCCTTGTTTTAAAATATAATCATCGGCTCCGGCCAGAAGTAATTCCTGTTTCAATTTCTCATCTTCATGAGCTGTTAAAATAACCACATGAATGTGCGGGTTTTGTTTTTTAATTTCCAGAAGGGTTTCGTAACCGTTTATGCCCGGCAATCCATAATCCAGAATAATGATATCCGGATTGAGGTACAGATTTTTAATGCATTCTTCTCCTGAGTTAAAACTCACGAATTTGTAAATGCTATCCTTTGATAAGATGTAATCCAATATCATGGAATAGATCTCATTGTCTTCTACAATGAATATGTGTTTTGGCTTTTTCATGGGCATTTGCTTATTTTCACCAAAGTTAGGGTGGTTCTTTCCCGCTTATTTACATATTCGTTCATAGGGTGTTTTTAATAGCCAAGAAGGGGAAATAATGGGTTACTATTAAGTTTCGGCCCTAAAGACAACCGAAGGTTGCGACCAAAGGTCAATCCAAAGAAAAAAAATCCTGCCTTGCTTAGTACCATAATTTTCTTCACCCTTTGGGATTGGGGCAAAACTTTCTTTAAGAAGGAAGGAAAACCTTGATCCTATCCCGTTCAACCAATTTTCGGACATCGGTTTTTGCAAGGGCTGGAACAGAGCGGTCTTTTTCGATTATGAGCGTGTAATTCTTGTTTTCCCATGTCCCGGTATCGTGCCAATAGAAAGTATAAATGATCTTTTGCTCATGATCTGCATTCTCGGTTGGAAGATCTGCATAATGAATGCCTACTCCGGAATCCAGCGTACGTATATCATGGGTGGTTGCCCAATTATCAGCAGACCAGTGAATAGTGGCAGAAGCCAAAGATTGTATTCTTAAAATCTTTCCTTTGGGAATATATTTGTAATGATTATTAAAATTCCAAATAAAAATATTGGAAACCGTTTTTTTAATTAAGTATCGTTCCTTCGTTTGACGGGGCATGTCAAATATCTTCTTTGCTTTTAAGGATCGGCATAGTTTTATGTATTCCGAGTGCGCCCAAACCAAAGGGCATGCTCCTCCGGAGGCTTTCCCGGTAAATAATCCCAATTCAGGAATATCTTCCGAATCCCATATTTGCTCAGGAAATAAACCGGTTTCATTGGCACAATTTTCAAAGGTTTTTAATAATTTTTTTGCATACACATAATTTCCTGCAGCAATTTCGTAATGCGCGCGTTCTCCTGTAAGCAGCGGCCAGGGTCTGCCGATCCCGGTGCCATTGAAAGGTGTACCATCGGCATGTTCGCCATAACCATCCCTGTTGTATCTGTACCACACAGAACCTGCGGGACTATCATATTTTAATGTTGCATCAATTACTTTGATAGTATTCAAAATGCGTGGATCATCGGCAGCGCGCAAACCAAAACGCACCAATGCCAATGCATCGGGACTCACCATTTCGTTGATAGGACAACTGTTTTCTCCTTTCGGGCGATTGGAAATAGTGAGCAGATCCGCACCACGCTGATCAGATTCTAATTGTTCGTTAGAATTTATTCGCACGTAATAACCTTCCACTCCTACAAATTTTGCCAGGTCGGATCCAGCACAATACGTCCATCTTTCAATACTGGAATTCCAAGCATCGGCAGTCTCTCTGAAATAAACAGCTACCTGATGTTCATTGTTCAGATCGGCATAATCAGCCGCAATCAGGAGAGCAGCAATTTCAACAGCGAGCGTAAAAGTGGAATACCCTGCATTTTCTTCCCAGCGATCCTGGTCGGAAATCGGTCCGTTTGTAACAAGATAACTTGCCGCTTTTCGGATCATAGGCCAAAAATGTTTCAGGTCGGATTTGGTTAAATTAGTTTCTCTGTTAACTAAGTCCACCAACATGATCGGCAATGCCGTTTGATCCATTTGAATTCCCTTCCAGTAAGGCGAACCATCCAGCCACATATTTTGTGTCCAATGCCCATCATCTTCCTGGGTAACCATCAGGTAATTCAACACTCTTCTTGCTTCATCCAATGCATTGGCGGCAAGTAACCCACCTGCGGTTTGAACCATATCCCTGGGCCAGACCAAATGATAGCCGCCCAGGTCATTATCGCCCCTGCTGTAACCCCAGGGAATAGAAAGACTCGCTATCAATGCTCCTGGGTGGCGTTTTGATTCATGCCCCTTCAGCATAGCCGCACTGATATTAAAATATTTTGGAGATAATTTTTTTCCGACTTTATCCGGAACACCTAATTTTTTTTGCCATCCTTCCCACTCACGGATAAATTGAGTTTTGGAAGATTCAAAGCCCTCCAATATACTTGCTCTTGCACGCTGGCCTGCCTCTTCAGGATTTCTTCCAAAGCCAAGGGCGACAATGAAACTATTGTCATTGGTTCCTTGCAGATCAAATTCTCCGGTTAAGGCAACGTTTCCGTTTTCTGCACGTTCAAATTCCCATTTCATTTCTTTATGGAGCATCAGGTCCTGCCATCCATCGGAAGTTCCTACAAAACCAGCTGAAGTTTTTTTCCATGGCACAGAGCACGCCAATGCCAGGGAAGCATCGCCACGCTGGGCAAATAACATGGGCAATCCTTTGTATTCACCCACCCATGCTGTATTTTCCGATCCGCGATTGCCTAAATGCGGAGCCAGCAGCATAAATAATTTAAAATCTTTCCGCTTTTTATCCGTTGGAAAAAATTTAATCCGTTGAAGCAACGTATCGCGGCAAGGATCAGAAATAATTTCTTTTTCGATCCGGTAATTTTGATTTTTGCAGGAGTTGATGATATGATAGCCCGGAACGCCATGGGCGATGTGTTTGATACGATGCGAAGTGTGAAGTTTTTCTTCAGAAAAAAATTCCTTCCCATCGGTTACGATCATGCTCAGATCCTTGGTGCATGCCTGATCCACCTGCGGATAGTATATCTCATTTATAATGCCATGGCTTATTGAATACCAAACCTTGCTGGGCGCATTCAGCGAAGTTCCAACCCCGCTTTTAGCGCTTGTAGTCCATGTGGCATCAATACCGGGCCAGCCAAAGGCGAATTTTTCGTTTCTGTACATGATGCTTTTCTATTGAAGCACTATCTTTTTACTTTGTCTTTGCTCTCCACTTATCATTTCAATGAAATAAATTCCTTTGGGTTGAGAACTTAAATCAATTTCGTTGGAGTTTGACCTTGTGTAAACTTTTTCTCCGAATACATTATATATTTTTACTTCGTAATTATTCATGTGCAACTCATCATTTTTTATAGTAAACTTTCCGCTTGAAGGATTAGGAGATACTTCAAAGGATAAAACATTTAATATTTCCGTTACAGAAGTATTTGAAAAATTTTGTTGAGTATTGGAACGGGTAGAGCCGATGCTTGTCATTGGCTGTGGATTTTTTATTGAAGGATTACACCCTACTGGATTAACAGCTTCTATAAGATACGCAACTGTATCAGTAGAGACATAACAAGTGCCATCTGTCCATGAGGTGTTACCAAAACTTAATGAATCCACAATTTTCCATCCTGTTTTTGCGCTATCTCTATAAATAAGATATTGTGTTGTAGGAAATCCGGTGTAATCGTTCCAGATAAGATTGTATCCGCATGGTGAAGCAGGACCCATGGAAACATGAATTGTTTTATGAAATGAACTTAAAGAGCTTTCGTTGCCACAGGTATCGACCACAGATATTTCATATTTGTAGGCAGCTATGTTGGGGTTTACTCCGGTTGTCATATCTGTAAAAGTGCTGAGCGCAGCATAAGACATACTTCCAATATGTTTAAATACAGATGCGATTTCCCTATATATTCGGAAGCTGTCGATTGGTTGAACAGTTGCCGGTTTTTCCCAGACTATCACATTTTTATTTGTGTTGTCAACAGTAACCATGCAAATGGGAATAGAATTTAACGGCATTGAGTTATTAATGACAACAGCATCTGAAATTGTACAGCCATTATTATCCGTAACAACTACTGAATAGGCTCCTGCACCAACTCCAGCAATATTTTGAGTAGTAGTTCCATTTGACCAAAGATATGAGTAAGGAATTGCACCTCCATTTACTATTACGTTTGCAGCTCCTCCATTATTATAGCAGGAGGAATTTGTTGCTGTATGATTTATGGATAACATTTGTGGCTGTGTGATTATTATTGGTGCAGAAAGTATGTAACCACTTCCATCAATAACTGTGAGCGTATATGTTCCCGAGCTTAAACTGGAAATTGAATTTGTTGTACCGCCATTAGACCAATTATAAGTATAAGGAGTTATTCCTCCAGTAACACTTACGCTTGCAGTACCATCATTATTTCCATTGCAATTTATATTAGTAGAAGAAGTTGAAAGAGTTAATGAATACCATTCCCAAAAATCATTACAAGAAATTGATCCATCCCATCCTGTTCCTATGTATCCTTTATTGCCAATAGAAAAACCAACTGCATATTCTCTTCCCATACCTCCAAAATTGGCTTGCTGTGTCCATGTATTACTTGCTTGATCCCATTGCCAGAAATCTTGTTTTAAAGAACTGCCATCTGTTCCCGTTCCGATATATCCTTTATTGCCAATGGAAAATCCGGTAGCAAGAGCTCTTGCTGTTCCACCAAAGTTAGCTTTCTGTGTCCATATATTTGTTGCTTGGTCCCATTCCCAAAAATCATTTTTTGCTGATAAAGGGTCCACACCAGTTCCTATATATCCTTTTATCCCTATGGAAAAACCAACTGCACACGATCTTTCTATACCACCAAAATTTGCTTTTTGAATCCAAGTGTCACTTACTTGATTCCATTCCCAAAAATCGTTAGTAAAAGGACCAGCCGTTCCGATATATCCTTTGTTTCCTATTGAAAAGCCAACAGCGTTTTCTCTTCCTGCTCCTCCAAAATTTGCTTTCTGAGTCCATGTATTACTTGCCTGATCCCATTCCCAGAAATCATTTTTTGCTGTTATATTATCTGACCCTGTTCCTATATATCCTTTATTACCGATGGAAAATCCAACAGCGTAAATTCTCCCTCCTCCACCAAAGTCAGCTTTCTGTGTCCAGACATTCGTTGCCTCATCCCATTCCCAAAAATCCTTTTCAATAGAAGAAGTGCTCATGCCTGTTCCTATGTACCCTTTTGTCCCAATGGAAAAACCAACTGCATAGCATCTTGCCGTTCCGCCAAAACTTGTTTTTTTTGTCCATGTGCCTTGCGCTTTCACTAAGTGAAAAACAAAAAATAAATTCAAAATAAGAAAAATAATCTTCTTCATTATTTTTTAATTTCCTTTTTATTTGGAACTACCGGAGGCGCAACTTGCCCCGGTTTATCAGGAATCAAAACAGGTCCCGTAATATCATCAAAATAATAAGTATCCGAAGAGTTTGTATTAGGATTGAACAGCAAGGTGAGCTGATCTATCTGTGTAGCCGAAGTTTCGCTTCCATCCGGTATTTGCGAGAATTTGAATTCTAATTCTTCCCATGCATTGCTCACGCTGGTATATGCCTGGTATTGGCTATGTGTGCCGGCAGGGTATTCATTGTTACGCCCTTTGCAGCCCAAAAGAATTTCTACAAGCGTTCCGACAGGAGCCGCAGTATAAACTTTCATTTTCAGTTGAGGCGGATTTCCGACATATGTTGCGTATTCATTTACGCCCACTAATTTCCCGGATATGCTCATTTTAATATTATCGAATTTTTTTGTGCTGTTGCGGACATATAACCCGCATTTACCCGAAGTATCCACCTTGTTGGGGGCAGGATTTTTTACAACTGTATCCAACACCCCGGTTCTTGCACCATAATGCACGAATTTGCTGCCATCAAAATTGTCATAACTCTGCGATTGGGCGAACATAAAACCCACTTGAAATAAGCAAATCAGCAATAGCATCGTGCCTTGTCTTGCTTCAGCCGCCATGCTATGCTTGCCAGTGGCGATGTATAAAGACAAAAAATTTTCCGTGTTGCTCTTAGCAATTGTTGGCGAATTCCATTTTTGTATTTTTTTCATAGTATGATTGATAATACTAAGGAATTCATTGATTTTTGAGTTCATGCTATTTAATTTTATAATAAATGGTTATTAATTTAATTGAGGTAAAGTTAAAGCGGATAGTGGATTCATAGGCTATTATTCGGTAATAGGGGGATTTAGATAGCCGAAACCGTAAAAAGAAAGGACGGGAGATATAATCTTAGGACTTATGCGGAGTTTTGTTTTTGCCACAGATTTCACAGATTAACACAGACAACACATTTCAATCAGTGGAAATCAGTGTAATTTGTGGCATATTTTTTTTGCGTAAGTCCTAACCTTAAACAAAATTAAGTTTTTTAAGCAACTCCTTTTTAAATTGCTCTCCTATCGGGATATAATTTTTCCCTACGTATGCAGTGTTCTCTTCCACCGTATCAATATGATCCAGTGCAACTAAATACGAGCGGTGAAGACGGTAAAACTTATTTACAGGCAGTTTTTCTTCCATGCTTCTCAACGTGCAATGAATGGTATAGCGTTTATCTTTTTCCCCGGTATAAATATTTACATAATCACCCAGTGCCTGAATGTAAATAATATCATTTAACTGGATCTTGGTGAGGATGGAATTGGAACGGACAAAAATATAATCCTTGTCTTTTCCATTCACGTCCACTAGTTGATCCTTATTATCAAACAATTCCTTTGCCTTTGAAACCGCCATGGTAAAGCGGGATAAAGTCACAGGCTTGATTATATAATCTGCCACATTCAGTTCAAACGCTTCAACAGCATAATCTTTTTTTGATGTGATAAGGATGATGATGGGCCGCTTTTCAAGATTTTTGACCAATTCAATACCTGACATTCCGGGCATTTCAACATCCAGAAAAACAAGATCAACATCTTCTTTCTGGAGAAAATTAAACGCCTCGACAGCGGTGGCACATTCTTGCTTTAAGTGAAGAAAATCAACCTGGTCTATCAATAATTTGATAGCTGTCCGCGCCATTTTGTTATCATCAACTAAAATGCAGTTCATCATTTTTTCTTTAGTTTAATTTAAATGCAATAGGATCATTATGAGGTAAAGATGGGCATCTTAGGTGCATAAGTTGTTACATATTTATAGTAATATGTTACATAATTCCCACGTTTTGAAAGGCATTATATCAGGTTGATACTATGAAACAAATACTACAAACCATCTCAAAAATATCTTTTGTGTCACCCTGAGCGAAGTCGAAGGGTCTTTTTTTTCTAAAAACAAGATGCTTCGACTTCGCTCAGCATGACATTTCGGTAGAATTATGATTTTTGAGATTGCTTCTAGTTGTTCACGATCACCAGGTATTTTGAAACGCTCCAGAATTTTTCAGGATTGGTGATCACCAGGTTTGTGATCAGTTCATAGTCTTTCATATCTTTATTTACTGTATAAGAATCAGCAGGATGGCTGGTAATGATCTTTATTTTTTTACTGTTGATGGTAATGTTCTTGGTCAGGTTGTAATCAATACAGGTGAATTTACTTTTATCAAAATCTGAACTCAGCTTTGAAGTCTTGCCGATGCCCAGCAGCCCGCCTTTCTTGTCAATTAATTTTGCATCCTGCAGATCTTTTGATTTACCCACTACATAATAAGCCGCATGCAATGCACTGTTTTTTTCGGAAATTGTTTGCGTCTGCAGCCCATTCTGCACTGTAAGTGTATCTACAGCTACCCTCAATTTTGCCACTTGCCAATTCGAGAGGTTCAGTTCGTCATTTAAAGTGGTAAGTTCAAGAAATTTCAGTATCAATTGATGGCGCAGTGTTTCAATTGTTTTTTCAAGATGTGCATTCATTTTTGCTGATCCTTTCAATTTATTATTGAGTTCAGCAATCGTTTTACGATTTTGTTCCATCATGTTATTGATCGCCTCGATCTCAGCATTGATGCGGTCCTTTTGACCGGGTTTAAATTCTCCATGCGATTTATCCGCAGTCAGATGAATAATTTGTTGTTTGGCAGAAACGGAATCCAGGCTGCTCTCCACTTCATTAAAGGAAGCGATAAAACCATTGATGGAAGATTCACGTTCATCAAGTAGTGTCATGAGCGAATCATTTTGTTGTTTTGATTTAGCAAGTTCTCCACGGTTACATGCCGTTATTAATAAAAAAGAAGCCCCGATAGTTAACGGGAGAATAAAAATTGATGTTTTCATAATACGATTTATAATAGTTAAATTAATTTTTACAGGTCGTTATAATTAAAACAAAATAATTAACAGAATCAGAATTAAGATGAGAGCTCCCACAGATATATATATTCCTCCGCTCAATTCACGAAGCCTGCTGTCTATAGACCGAACTTCCTTTCGCAATGCCCTCTTATCGCTCCTCGCGAGGGAAGATTTGTCCATGGATTTTATCTCTTCTAACCTGTTGATTAAAACTTTCGCTTCGGCAGATTGGCTGGAGCTTTGGGTTTTTACAGGACCCGGAGCTGCTTGTAGTTCATTCGGAATGAATGTTAGTGACAGACATGCTGTCAGCAGACAGAAAATTATTTTTTTCATACTTTTAATTTTTAAAATTTTATTATTTTACAATTTTATCACCGCTGATTACACGCAGTAATACTGCAATAATTGCGATGACAAGCAGAATGTGAATAATTCCTCCGGCAGCATAGCCAAGAAATCCTATGGCCCATATTATTACTAATACGACCGCTAAAAGATAAAGTAAGTTTCCCATGTTTTTTTAGTTTTAAAAAGTTAATGATATTGTATTTAATTATTTTGTATTGTCAACCGTAAAATCATTTAATGATTTTCCAAGTTCATCCATATCATGATTAAATTCACGTTTGAATGATTCCCATCCTTCTTTGCCGTTGTCTTTGTATTCATCCATCCTTTTTTTCATGTCTTTGTTCTTTTGCTCTAATTCTGCAATTCTCATTTTACAGTTGTCTCTGGTTACTTTGTTTGCACTTTCTTTTTTTTCCCTAAGCTCAGCGATCCTTTTGTCATTAGCAGCAATTTTTGAATCTGTTTCTGTCCTTAGATCCTGAATGGCGGCAGTATAATCCGTTTCGGCTTTTGCCAGATCTGTTTTCGCTTCTGAAACATTTAGTTCCGCTTTTTCAGGAGAAGATTTGCAGCCCGTAATTATTGTTCCTCCTGCAAATAGCGCGACTGCTAGAATGTAAATTGTTTTTTTCATTTTAAATTGAATTTAGATTGTTATTATTTAGATAACAAAGGTGAGCGCTTTGGTCCCGATACGTGTTACATAACTTTAGAAATAAGTTACATCATTCACACATTTTTATTTTTCCTGCGCTCTTTTTTATATTCCTTTCTCGGAGATTCATCATTTAACTCATTCATTTTCTGATACGCATTGAGTAGGGATTCCGGCAGGACACCTTTGTAATCTATTTTGTAGAACGAAAACCCGTTGTATGGGATGATGTGCTCACCGATATGAATTTTTACACGCGCATCAACATTTTTTTCTTTAAAGTAAGCAACAAAAAGTTTCTCCCTTTCCTTATATAACTGTATGAACCTGGCGTTTATAATATCCTCTCCAATGAATTTGCTGCATTTATCCTGTATGGTGAACAGCATAGAGTCGTTAAGTTGTTTGTTCAAATACCTGACAAATGAGGAATCTTTTGCCGACATTTTATCAACCGTCAGGGAATCCTCTTCATTAAAAGATGCAGTATTTTTATGATGGTTCAATAAAAAATATTTTTTCTTGGCTTCGAAAAATAAAATATGTTCTTTTTCTTTTACAGCATATTCTTTCGGATAAACATCTAAAGATGCTTGCGGATTATTTACCAGGAAATCCGCCATTCGATCAATAAATTGTTTCTGACCGGGCAGCAGAGAATTCTGCCGCATATTCCATTTCAGAGTAAGTGATTTCTCTATTTCAGTTTCTATATTTTTCACCTCCATTCTATAGGGAGTCGTGGCTGGCTTGACAAAAATATTTTTAACCAGATCCCAAATAACATCCTGCAAGTGAAATTTTGGTTTTTTTAAGTCCCCTGTTATAGGGATTTCATAATCAATAACATTTCCGCGTTCCCGGATAAATGACATGATCAATGGCATGGGAATCCATTTTGTATCCTTGTTTCTCAGCCGCTTTGTTGTACGCGGGTCAATTATCAGCAGGTGATTCTCGCTTTTTATGATCCCGCCCCGCACGTTCCAATTGCCTTTGAATTCCATCGTTCCCCTGTCCAAGGCAAAAGAAGTATAGGATATGATATAGGGATTGAACAGGGAAGAAGGTAACTTTTCAAGATGATATTGCATGTCAAAATCTGAACTGTCTTTTGGATTGATACTTAGATTTATTGACACATCCCCATAAGGCTTAATTCCTGACTTAAAAGATACCTCTACCCGTTTGCGCGATTTATCAATGGAATCAGCAAATACATAAAGAGGATTTAAGTCCGCTGAAAATTTTTCACTGAGGGAATAATCATTGAACTTCAGATCGGCATTATAAACAGCCACTCGGTTAATTTTGTAATCGCTTTGAAAAAAGTTTTTAGCCAGCACTTTTACGTAGCGGGCTATCTCAATAACGAGGTTATATTTATCATTGTCGGCTGCGGCAGCCGTAACATTTGCTCCATTTTTTCCGAACATATTCTGCAGGTTGTCTAAATAATCATAACGTTCATATTTAATAAACGGATGATTTACAGATATTGAATCGAAAAAATAAACGTGGTTTTTCGGACTTAACTCTTTTATATCCAGCACCAATTTGTCGAAGGATGCATAATCATCCTGTGGGTTCTTCCCGAAATGAAAATCATTAATTTTAGTTATTCCCCGGAGGTTTATATTTTCTTTGTCATTTAAATTTCCTGTTGCGTGTATGTCTGCATCCATGTTAGCGGAAAAATTTCCATAATTGGACATATCTTTGAGATATTGTTCTAAAGTTTTCAGATCAAATTTATTTACAACAGCAGCAAAGCGGTAATCCATGTTATGGATATTGAGGGCAAAATTGCCTTTTACATCACCGCTTCCGGGTCCCGATAAAAAAGAAAAAACTGCGGCAACGCTGTCTATATCCCATCGCTTTCCACTGCTTTCGAAATTCACTTGTTTGATAAAATAATTTACCGGAATCGATTCTTCCCGGTAATGGAATTCCCCGCCACTTATTTTTATATTGAGAATATTAAAATGAACCGGTTCTTTAGTAGTATCGGATTTCTTCGGTGAAAATTTTTCTATCAGGTCGTCCAGATTAAAGACCTTCCTGTTTTGAATAATTATCCCCTTCGGCTGGTACAACGTAAGCTCGCTGATTTCGTAAGTTTTAGATAACAATTTTATCAGCGCAACATTTACGCCTACTCCTTTTGCTGAAAAGAAAACACTGTCGCTTTTTGATTCATATAGTTTAAGATCGCTTAAATAAATATAACCCGTAAATGGATTTGTGTAAGCCCAGCCTACCTCGATCTTTCTTCCTGTGTATTTCTCGTCATACTTTTCTATCAGGTATTTTGTAAGGGGTGAAATAAATAAAATAATAGCTGCTACCGTTAGGAGGAGAATGCCAGTTATAATAAGGAGCGTTTTTTTTAATTTCGTATTCACCGATTTAATTTTTCAGTTATCTATTGCTGTTCCGGCCAATCGTTTTCAAAAGTTTACAAAGGTGAGATCCTGTGTTTAAAAAATGTTACACAACTTTTTATAAATGTTACATGATTCACACTTTATTTTGTCGAACATACTGGTTTTATGAGAGACATACCTTGGAAATAACTTCACGCATAATTATTCCTTCTTTGGCTATCAAAATATCGCTCTTAACGAAAAAAAAATAAAAACAGCAAAATTATAGTGTTCTTTGTGCTTTATTAATCCATATAAAATGAAGCAGCCAAAATCCAGCAAACAAAAAACATCCAGTTTTATTTTTCTAAAATCTCCATCCGGTATCCAGGGGTTGGATGATATTACAACCGGGGGCTTACCCAAAAATCGCCCTACTCTTTTGTTGGGTAACACAGGATGCGGAAAAACAATTTTGGCAATGGAATTCCTTGTAAATGGAATTGTACAATTTGATGAGCCTGCGGTTTTCATGGCTTTTGAAGAAAAAACGGATGAGTTGGCACTAAATGTGAAATCAATAGGCTATGACCTTGATAAACATGTTGCGAATAATAAAATATACCTGGAACATGTACAAGTTGATCAGAATGAAATCCTGGAAACAGGCAAGTATGATATTGAAGGCTTATTTGTACGCCTCGGACAGGCAATTGATAAGGTAAAAGCCAAACGCGTGGTACTTGATTCCCTGGATACTCTTTTTTACGGCTTCGATTATAAGATACTCCGTTCAGAATTTAAACGGCTCTTCGCCTGGTTAAAAGAAAAGAAAGTAACTGCAATAATTACCGCAGAAGTTGGAGATCGCTTTCTTACCCGCCAGGGATTGGAGGAATATGTAGCCGATTGCGTAATAGTTTTGGATAACCGTGTAACCAATCAAATTACAACCAGGCGATTAAGGGTTGTAAAATACCGCGGCTCTCTTCATGGTAATAATGAATATCCTTTTATAATTGATGAAAACGGCATAACTGTTTTTCCTGTTATAAGTGAAGGTATCCGACAAAAATCAAGTTTAAATAGAATCTCTTCAGGCATTAAAGATTTAGACGAAATGCTGGGCAAAAAAGGTTTTTACGTTGGAAGCAGCATTCTTGTATCCGGAACAGCCGGTACGGGAAAAACGAGCATCGCGGCCTCCTTTGCATACAGTGTTTGCAAAACTAAAAAACGCACTCTTTTTTGTGCATTTGAAGAAGCGCCAAACCAGATAATAAGGAATATGCAATCTATCGGGTTTCATTTAGATCCGATGATTAAATCAGGAATACTGACCTTTTATTATTCAAGGCCTACTTTAGAGAACCTTGAATTGCATTTTATTGCTGTTAAAAAAATAATAAATGAAATAAAACCTACGGTCGTTATTCTTGATCCGATTACAAATTTAATGACCGAAGGACCTAATAGCGATATCCGGTCAATGCTCACAAGATTTGTAGATTATTTAAAAACCGAGCAGATAACAGTCATGTTTACTGCTGCAATAACTGTGGGATCAATAGAACGGAATCCGAGTGATGAAGGAATTTCCTCCTTGGTGGATACCTGGATGATGGTTCAGGATATAGAGGTAGAGGAGGAACGCCTCCGAAGCTTGTGTGTTATGAAATCGAGGGGTATGGTTCACTCCAACAAGGTGAGGATGTTTAATATTTCAAGTGAAGGAATTACTTTAACCCCGATTATAAGGAACGAAAAAGAAGCTTTACCCGGTTCCAAAAGAATCGCTAAGGAGAATAAAAATTTATCCACATCTAAAGAATCGTCAGAGTTTAAAGAAACCGTGCGTTAATGGAAATGCAAACAAATTTTAAACGGATTGAGTATTTTATTTGATAAAAGTGGATTGCTATGGAAAATAAATTATCGAAAAAAATAATAGGTAAGACAGAAGCTGAAGTTGGCGGAGGGGAAAAGTATGTTTTTCAGTTATTTGTTACCGGCATGTCACCCAACTCTGCCCATGCAATTGTAAATATTAAGGCAATTTGTGAGCAATATTTAAAAGGCGGGTATGAACTAGAGATCATTGATATTTACCAGCAACCGGCTATGGCGCTTTCAGAAAATATAATTGCAATACCGGTCCTGATAAAGAAATTTCCATTACCGAAAGCAAGGTTGATCGGGGATTTGTCAAATATTGAAAAGGTACTCAACCTTTTCCTGTGAGTAAAGATTTAATTTACTATGATAAAAGAGAATAGCTGTCCGGAGATTCTCAAAAAACTTCAACATGTTTAATTAATTCGATTTTTAAAATGATAGCGGAAAAGAGTAAGGAACTTTTAGAAGAGTCCGAAAAGTTGAAGAAAGAAAATAAAGAGCTTCAGCAACAGCTAAGGGAAGCTCAGGAAACTATTGACCAAATTAAAACAGGAAACATTGATGCATTGGTAGTTGGCGATAAAAAAGACCTTAAGATTTACACAGAAAAAACAGCGGATAAAACCTACAGGATTTTAATTGAGAAAATGCATGAAGGAGCGGTTACTCTCAATAAAGATGGGACTATTCTATATTGCAATTCTTATTTTGCAAACATGGTGAGCCTGCCTTTACAAAAAGTAATAGGGCTACCCTTGACTAATTTTGTTGAAGATTCTTCAAAAGTGCGCTTTGAAGCTTTTCTTAAACAAGGCTGGGAGAAAGCTGTAAAGGAAGAAGGTTACATATATACGAACAAGGGTAAGACTATACCTGTGCTGATGTCTTTAACTACTATTTCATTGGATAATAATATTTTTTTAAGCGCTATTCTTACCGATCTTACTGCTCAATATGAAAACCAGGAGAAATTAAAGAGCAGGACAAAGCAATTAGAACAGAAAAACAAGGAGCTCGAAAGTGCAAATATGGACATGGCCTTTCAGGATGAACATATTGGGAACCTGGCTGCCATTGTGCAGTCCTCTGAGAATGCAATTATCAGCGAATCCATGGATGGAACAATAAAAAGCTGGAACAAGGGTGCTGAAAAAATGTTCGGGTACACCGCAAAAGAAGCTGTAGGTAAAAATATTTCTTTGATAATTCCACCGGAATATATCAGCGAGGGGAAAAAGATCCGCGAGAAAATACTCAATAACGAAATTATTGAGCAATACGAAACATTGAGGAATAAAAAAAGTGGCGAACAATTTTATGTTTCACTTATTGTATCTCCCATGAAAGACCTGGCAGGAAAAATTACAGGTATTTCCAAAATTGCCCGCGATGTTACCTCGCAAAAAATATCCGAAGCGGTGCTTATACAAACCAACAAAAAACTTGCCTTTCAAATCGAACAGAAAGAAAAACGAACGGCAGAGTTAGGCGTTGCTAAAGCAGATGTCAATGAACTGGAAGCGCTCAACACTCACAAAGAGAGCATACTTGCTACACTCTCGCATGATCTGAGAAGCCCATTAACCGGAATTATCGGAACAGCTGAACATCTGAAAGAAAGTTTTGATAAAATGGACTCCGGTAAAGTAAAAGAGTTGCTCGACCTTCTTTATAAAGCATCAACAGACGAGTTAAATATGTTAGACAACTTAGTGGAGTGGGCAAGAATAAAATATGCATCGGAAGCTTTTTCTCCGTCAAAAATTGAGCTTGCCCTCTATGTGAAAAAAGTTTTTAATATTTTAAAAGAAACCGCTGCTCAAAATGAAATCAATCTTCATAACGAAGTCGATGAAAATACACCAGTTTTTGCAGATGAGAAAATGTTACTTTCTATACTTCAAAACTTAGTTTCAAATGCTATAAAATATTCGCATAAAGGAGGAAGTATTACAATTACTGCGAAAAGAAAAGAAGACAAAGTTATCGTTGAGGTAAAGGATACCGGGTCCGGAATGTCTAAAGAAATACGGGAAAAACTTTTCACCCCGCAAATGAAATCTCTTTCAAAAGCAAGGGAAGACAATAAAGGAGCCGGCATCGGATTATTATTAGTTAAGAATTTTTTAGAAAGAAATGGCGGTGAAATATGGGTCGAAAGTGTAGAAGGTGAGGGTTCCTCCTTTTATTTTACATTGCCGGTGAACAAGCCGTTAGATCAAACAGAGAGCGCAAACAAAACCGAGCTTGCTGAAAGCCATTAAATAATGATTCTAATGCTTGTCATAACAGTGTTTCCGCATAGAAGCTCTGAGCATAATGTGTGAATGATATAACTTATTTTAACTATTATGTAACAGTTTTTATTTAAAGAGTGTTCACATTTGCCCCGTAATTATTTATTAATCGTTTAAATCAAAAAATCATGAAAAAGCTAACTTTTTTACCGGTTGCAATCCTGTTGTCTGCATCTGCAATAACGACAACCCTAAGTGCACAATCAAGTACAGCAACAACTGCTGAAACGAAAACGAAAACTGCACCTGCTGATAAGAACAGCACAACTAAAGAAGAGTTTTTTATGGACCGCTTTTATGCAGCAAAGGCCGCGTACCCTGCCTTGTCAAGTGTTGTATGGGGACATTATGCTGCTTCTACCTATACAAAAGAAAAATTTATAGAACGGTATAACCAGATCAAAGCTGCTTATCCTAAATTAACAGAGGTATTTGGGGATTATGCGGGTTCGGAATATGCCCTTGAAGATTTTGCAAAAAGATATTACGAGATCAAAGACACGTATCTCGATTTAACTAAATACTATGGAGATTATGCCGCATCCAAAAAAACGCTGCCGGAGTTTGCTAAACGCTACTACCAGATAAAAGACTCAGCTCCTGATTTATCTGAAGTATATGGACAATACGCTGCGTCTGATAATGAATTGACAGAATTTTTGACCCGTTATAATGGAATAAAAGCAAGCAATACCGGCATGAAAAATTGTTATGGTGAATATGCCGGTTCAACAAAAAAGCTTTCGAGTAAATAATTTCGTTGAAAGAAATAAAAAGCCCTGCTCCCTATTGTTACCGGGGTGTCAGGGTTTTTTTATTGTATAGCGGTGATGGGGCAGACGCAATAATCCGCTGCAAAAATAGTTTGTATGAGGTCAATAATCGGATGCGGGTTTTATAATTATTAATATAACAGGGGAGTAATTTTTAAAATACTTAGTGATCCCAAACATCCACTTTATTGAGACGAGAAAGGTGTGAATGATGTAACTTATTTCAAATAGTGTGTAACACTTATTATTTTAAGAGTGTTCACCTTTGCAGCACAATTATTTCATAAGAATAATAATTAATATTATGAAAACTAAAATTAAATTTATTTCTCTTTTCCTTATGCTCAATGCAGGCATGGGGATCACACCGCAAAAAGCATCTGCACAGGTATCTGTCAGCTTCCAGGTTTTCTTTGATGAATTAAGCCCTTATGGTTATTGGGTGGATAACTCCGATTATGGATATGTATGGGTGCCCAATGTAGCTCCCGGGTTTACTCCTTATGCCTCTAACGGCTATTGGGTATTCACCGATGTTGGATGGACATGGGTTTCTAATTATCCCTGGGGATGGGCGCCATTTCACTATGGCCGCTGGTACTCCGATCCTATGTATGGACCTATATGGGTTCCCGATAACGAATGGGGTCCGGGATGGGTTACCTGGAGAAGGTCCGAAGGTTATTACGGATGGGCTCCCATGGGGCCTGGCAGCGGGTATAATGTACCGAACGATGGGTGGAGATTTGTAAGAGACAGGGATTTCGGAAGGGCGGATATTAATAACTATTATGTTAATTCATCAGGCAATACTACTATCATTAACAATTCCACAGTGATAAATAATAACAAGGGTCCCGAAAGAACTGAAGTAGAAAAACAGGTTGGTAAAACAATCACCCCGGTTGCTATTAAAGAAAGCAGTAAGCCCGGTCAGAATCTGAGCAACGATCAGCTTCAGATATACCGGCCGCAGGTGCAAAAAAACAACTCCACCGGGACGAAACCTGTCCCATCCAAAGTGGTAAGTTTGAAAGATGTGAAACCGGCATCGGAAAGAAATACTGAAACTCCACAGCAAAAAGTAAATCAACCGGCTAAGCAAAAACCATCGCAACCCCAACAAGCCAACCCCACCAAAAAAACAGAAGGAGAAAAACAACCACAACAAACTAAACCTTCCAAAAATATGGGAGGAGAAAAGCAGCCGCAACATCCCGGACAACCAACTAAGCAGCAGCCATCACAGCCACAACAAGCCAATCCACCCAAAAAAGTGGAATTGGAAAAGCAACCACAGCAAGTTAATCCACCACAAAAAATGGGGGAAGAAAAACAGCCGCAACATTCCGGTCAATCAACTAATCAACGGCCATCACAACCGAAACAATCTGGTCAACCGGCTAAGGAGCAGCCCTCACAGCAGCAACATCTCGGCCAACCGTCTCAGCAGCAGCCATTACAACCGAAACGTACTGGCCAACCTCCTCAGCAGCAACCCTCTCAACCGCAGCAAGCTGAACCACCTCAAAATGCCGGAGAAGAAAAACATCCTCATTAATCGTTTCATTCTTTCCTCCGATAGCGGTATTTTCGCGTACACACAAAAGAAACATCAGGTTCAAAAATGAGAGAACGATGAACCTTATTATAAAATCCCTGTACCACTTATAGGTAGTTAATTGTTAATACGTCAAGATTAATTAAATGTTAACCCAATCAAACCAATTATAAAAAATCAATTTTAGAACCGGCAATATCCCTCTTCCATTTACTGTCTGTGACGAAAATCACGGCCCTGTTTGATTCTTCTTATGGACTTTAGCAGCACAGATGCTCATCTTTGTATTGTAATTATTTATTAATCATTTAAACCAAAAAAAATCATGGACACAACACAAAAGAAAAACGGTGAAACCTTTAAGATCACCGGAAACTGGAACAGCCAGTCAAAGCAACTTAAAGAAAAATTTCCGCAATTGACTGATTCAGACCTGAAGTTTGAAACAGGTAAAGAAGAAGAATTGCTCAGCAGGCTGCAAACAAAGCTGAACAAAAAACGTGAAGAGGTGATTGACATTATCAATAAAGCGCAGTTGGTAAATGTTTAAGTCTTCCCGGTAAAATGGGTATCGTACTATTTAACAAATAATACGATTACATTTCAAAAAAATGGAAAGCTCACTGCAATACTGCGGTGGGCTTTTTGTTTTTAGTAAAACATAAAGCTACATAGGTGAATGATGTAATTTTTTTTAAAGTTGTGTAATACCTATCCCTTTACGAGTACTCATCTTTACTTTGTGAAAATTAATTCATAAATAGATATCATTCAAATATTGAATGCAAAAAAATAATACTTGAAATCCCGTCCTGATAGTTCCGAAGGGCTTCTTCGGAGAGTCCCGAAGGTACTATCGAGATTAACCGGGAAAAAATAAATTTTGACCTGGAAGTATCCTCCTCCCATCTATTTTATGTGATAAGCATCACTTCCCCTGTTTGACCATAATCATGGACTTGGGCAGTATAAGTGCGCAAATTTGTCTTATGAAAATTTATTCACAAATTAATACAGGAAATCATGAAGAATCTAACTGAATTAAAAGAAAATTGGAACGAGACAAAAGGAAAACTGAAACATAAATTCGTCTTGCTCGCAAAGAGTAATTTATTATTAACAGAAGGCAATCAGGATGAGCTGTTCGACCGGCTCCAGATTAAACTTGGCAAAACAAAAGCAGAGGTGCATAAACTTATTTCTGAATTATAAAAACCGGCCTCACATATCAACACCATTAAAAATCAATAAAATGAAAAAATCAATTTTAGCAGTGGCAGCATCCGTATTTATAACAGGTGCGATCATAACAAGCTGCAATACCTCTTCCGAAAAGGTAGAAAATTCACAAAACAATGTTAAAGAGGCACAAAACAACGTTAATGAGGCAAATAAGGATTTAGATAAAGCCAACCAGGAATACCTGAACGATATTGAAAATTACAGGAAAGAAACAGCAGATAAGATTGCGGCTAACGATAAAAGCATCGATGATTTAAAAGCAAAAATAAAACATGAAAAAAAAGAAGCCAAAGCCGATTACAAAAAGAAAGTAGATGAACTGGAACAAAAAAACAATGACATGAAAAAGAAATTAGATGATTACAAGGCAGACGGAAAAGAGAAGTGGGAAATATTTAAAGCAGAATTTAATCACGATATGGATGAACTGGGTAAGGCACTTAAAGATATGACTGTTAAAAACGTCAAATAACCTGAGAACTATAACCGGAAAGAGATGGTAAATAAAATCAATCAATACTAATTAATTAAAAATATCAAAATGGAAAATTCAAACAACACAGGAAAAATGATCGGTGCATTTCTGGTCGGTGCGGCCGTAGGCGGTGCATTGGGAATTCTTTTTGCTCCCGACAAAGGAAGCGAAACACGTAAAAAGATTGCAGGCAAAACAGATGATCTTACCGAATCTCTGAAAGAAAAATTCAATACGCTTCTGGAAGAAACAAAAAAGGAATTTGAAGCTGCAAAAGAAAAAGCAAGTGAATTTGCTGAGAACGGCAGGAAAAAATAAAATTAAGATATTGTTTTTCCCGGTCAATATTTAAAAATCACTAAATGGAAGATCAGGCATCGCTTATCGGAACGTTTTTCGAAAAGACAGAGCATTATACAAGGGCGAGTGCTGAATTATTAAAGCTGAAAGCAATTGATAAATCCGCTGATATAATTTCAACTTTAACTGCACGCGTCACCATTATCGTATTCATTACTTTGTTTTTTCTCATTCTGAATATCGGGATTGCATTGTGGATCGGTGAAGGACTTGGAAAATCTTACTATGGGTTTTTTATCGTAGCCGGAATTTATGCGCTCGCTGGAATTTTACTTTATGCCTTTCGCAATAAATGGATCAAAGAGCCTTTGAGGAATTCAATTATTACGCAAGTGTTAAATTAAATGTATCATGAAAAAACCAGATGCCGGCACTTTATTGAAGCAATTAATTCTGGCTAAAGAAGCTGAACATATAGTAGAGGGAAAACAACTCAAAGACGAATTCCATCAGGTTTACGAAAGTCTTAAGCCGATCAATATCATTAAGAACACCTTTAGAAAAATATTTTCTGTGTCTGACTTGAAGACCAATATCATTGATGTGGCTATTGGTATTACAACAGGATTTGTTGCCAAAAAAGTATTCACCGGAAGATCACATAGTCCGTTGACAAAATTAGCCGGAATCATTTTGGAAATGGTCGTTGCAAATAAGGCAACTAAAAATGCAGATGAAATCAAATCAATAGGGAGTATTATCCTGAAAAAAATAATTCATCAGCAGGTTGATTCGAAGCAAGGCTAATGGCAATTCAAACCCAAATTCCCTCTTACACAAAGATCGCCTGACTTTCGAAGGGCTTTATGCAGAGGGGTAATATATTTTTATTACTGCCCTTTAAAAAATTACTGCAAAGTTTAAGAAAATTATATGACTAAAATTTTCAATTAAACCATAGGTAAAGTAATAAGCATTTGCAGGTTTATTCTCTTATATGCTGAAAAGTTTTATCGGACAGCTTTTGCTTTAGTAAAAAGCAATGCTTGACGTATGAATCATGTAACTTATTAAAAAAATTGTGTAACACCTGCTACAATTAAGGAGCGCATATTTGTCTTATGAAAAGTCATTCACCAATAAATTCATTTACAATGAAAAAATCAATTTCAGCGCTGTCAATACTCGTGTTTCGTGTGTTTTTGCTGATAAGAATCACTACCCGGTTTGACCGTTGCAATGGACTTTCGAATTACCGATACGCACTTTTGTACAATAAAAATTAACTCATAAATAAATAAAAACAATTCAAATGAAAAATAAATTAAGACTTATTATAACAGCTGTTGCTCTATTGGCTTTTCCGCTTTTAAATTTCGGACAAGTTACATTAGGACCGAACGCCTCCAAATTTGTTCTCTTCACTACCTCCGGGGCAGTGGGCGACAATGCGAGTGCGCATTCGCATCTTACAGGCGATGTAGGAACAGTAACAGCAGGCCCCATGGTCGGGTTCGGTAATGTGAACGGAGTGATGCACCCCGGCTCGGATGCTGCAACCACTGCATGCGGCATAGATCTGAATGCAACTATCGGTCAGATAAATGCTCTGCCGACAACGTTGGTTGGGCCACTTTCATTGGGAAGCGGTGGCAGCCTTACACCCGGTGTCTGGTCTATCCCTGGAAACGCAACACTCACTTTAGATCTTTTTATAGATGCACAGAATAATCCCAGTTCTCAATTCATTATTAAGGTAGCGGGAACTTTCAGCACAAACACGCTTTCAAGAGTAAAATTAATTAACGGAGCATTGGCGTGCAATGTATATTGGCAAATAAGTGGTGCTGTAACCATGGCTTCTCTTTCTACCATGAGAGGAAATATTATCACCGGTGGTGCAATTTTAATGGGAAGCGGTGATTCATTGGAAGGAAGAATGTTTGTCACGCCTGCCGGTGCTATTACGATTGACGGGATCACAGCATTTACCCCGATCGGCTGCGGAAGCCCAACTCTTACCGGTCCTCCGGCTCCTAATCTTGGCTCTGCTGCTTGTTATGCAATATTTACAAGTGTTGGAGCGCTGGATGGAAAATCTGCATCCACTTCAATTGGTGATGTGGGAAGTAACGGTGGCGGAACAGTTACCGGCTGGACTCCTGCGAATGTAACAGGCGCCCTTCATACTATTCCGGATGGTTCTACTGCACTGTGCGCAACCGATGTATC
>OCZT010000600.1_pt1 | contig 36123 bp, 30 predicted proteins | sample 1539031 | NCBI WGS metagenome assembly OCZT01 (sample SAMEA3539308, study PRJEB22396) | soil metagenome | biome: tundra; feature: field; material: soil | place: USA | collected 2010-05 | depth 0.15 m | reverse complement strand
GTCGAAGCGTACAAACAGATCGAAGGTTCAAGCAGCGCAATATCGCCGGCCTGACCCGATTCTTTCCGTACGCGCTTTCCCGAAGAAGAAAAGCTGATTGTGAAGGCACTCCTCGAAGGAATGATCCTCAAACACGAATCCAAACGCTGGGCCGACGCCTGGACAACAAAGACAGCCTCTCAAAAAGGCTGTCAAGTTTGAAAACTTTGCGTGATAAAGAAATTATTTTTCTTTCAATTCTGCGTAGCTACCGGAGCAAGGCTTGATGAAATCAGCGGCAAGCCAAATAATAATTTGCTCATTTTTGCTGGCGTGTTTTGCAGTAACCAACAAGTCAAGATAAAAATCTTTCAAATGTGGATAACTGGCTATCAAATCATATCGACCTTGCTTTAAGTCTCCGAAGTCAAACACTCCACTATCATTAATTTTTGTTTCTTTGACGATGTTTTTTGGTTTATCCTTTTTCGTAATTCTTATAACAACATCGGGAAAAGGTTCATCTCCTCTGTCTAAATGAGCCATTACTTTTCCATTTACCGAATTTACTTCAAACGTGTCGGGCACACATATACCTTGAGCGAATACATGAATATTCAATAACCCTAAACCTACCAATAATATAAATAATTTAAGGTGTTCCATATTTTTTGTTATACTCCTTTATTGCGTTTTTGATTCTTCCCGGCAGGTTTTTTCCAAAAAAGACACATGGGGTCAGGCCCGCGATATTGCGGTTCCCTTTGAAAAATTGAGTCGTCGGTTGTCTGCTTATGTCCCGCTACACGCCCTAGGATGTCGAACGAAGTGTCCTTAGTTGTAGAAATGGTTGAAGATACTTTTATTAATTTGCCCCGGCCGTTTGTGACAAGGTCATTGTAGTAACTTACGGTTGGCGGAAGATCGGGTAAGCGAAACGCCTGCCCTAAGTCCAACCTCAAACGCAAATTGCATTTCGAAGAATAACCGTATTAATTTGTGTTCCGGGAGGGAACCGATCAATTCCGCGACCTGCTGTCCCAAATGTCTTTAACTCTAACCGACTAAGTTAATTACGGCGTTGGGAGACAAAATCGATCTCCCAGAAAAATGATTTTTCTACGTAAAAAAACTTCAATACTATCTAAAAGAATTACTTTTCTACCTAATATTTTGATTTTTCTGCGTAGTCTATGAAAGAAGCTGTCCCGAAAATACACAAAACTTCGTAATTGTTCGTCTGAAATGCGAATGTGAAGACAAATTAAGCCAGAAAAACGATTTTTTCACGTAAAAAAGTAAAATTATTGTTTCGAATAACGGCGTAAATGAGACGTATGTACAAATGGTTACGGGGTAACCGCCAAAGACAAGATATAGTCGGGGTAGTTAAATAAGGATATCTTTGGTGGATGCCCAAAACTGCTTCGGTTCCGAAGCGAACTGCGACGGTCATTATAGAAACTACACGGGTGTCGACTGAAACAGTTTCGGTTCGGCGGCAATTGCAACGGTTCCGATAGGAACTGCTCCGGTGTCACCTGGAGCTGCTCCTGTTCTGCTCGAGCGGCAAACGGTTCCGATAGGAACTGCCCGAGTGTCGAACTGCAGCCGCTCCCGTTCCGCACGAACTGCGGCGGTTCGGATAGGAACTGCTCTGGTTTTGACTGAAATTGCTTAGGTTCCGCGCGAACTGGAATGTTTCCGATAGGAACTGCTTCGCCGTCTATAGAAACGGCTCTGGTTTCTACAGAAACTGTTCCGTTATCGATAGAAACTCTTCCGGTTTCTACAGAAACTGTTCTGATGTCTATAGAAACTGCGCCGGTTTCTACAGAAAATGTTCGGTTATCGATAGAAACTCTTCCGGTTTCTACAGAAACTGCGTCGGTTTCGATTGAAAGTGCCCGGGTTTCGATAGAAAGTGGACCGGTTTCGAAGGAAAAAAAACCCGGTTTCGATTGATTCTAATCGGGATCGGGAGCAAACGATTGTCGTTGCCGGCAATCGACGTTCGATTACTGCACTTCGGCCACATCTATAAACCCGCCAATGTCGACGAAATCGGGATTATGAAGTCTGCCTGAAAAGTCTGCACCCTGGCGAAGGAATTCTTCGGCGGTTTCGGTATCGATCGGGCGTGAAAACAGGTATCCCTGACCGCTTTTGCAGCCAAGTGAATGGAGCATCTCGAGCTGCTCGAGTGTTTCTATTCCTTCGGCAACGACCTCGATATCCAGGTTCTCGCCGAGCATGAGGATGGTTTTAACGATCGCCGCGCTTTTCTGATCATCCGTCATTTTGTGAACGAAGGAACGGTCAAGCTTTATGCGTTCAAACGGGAACCGCTGCAGATAGCTGAGGCTCGAGTACCCCGTGCCGAAGTCATCGGTAGAGAGCGCGACGCCGAGCTCGTCAAGCTCGCAAAGGACCTTTAGCGATTTGTCGCTATGTTCCATAACGGTGCTTTCAGTGACCTCGAGCTTGAGTTGGCAGGCGTCGAGCCCGCTTGTAAAAAGGACGTCCTTGATCTGCGATATGAGCATCGGGTGCATTAACTGCTTGGCCGATAGATTTACGCTGATCGATAGCGGCATCTTATACTTCTGCTGCCAATTGGCTGTTTGCATGCATGACCGCTCGAGTATCCAGGAACCGATCGCGATAATAAGTCCGGTTTCCTCGGCGACCTCGACAAATTCATTTGGCATAACCAGGCCGTGACGTGGATGGCGCCACCGAATGAGAGCTTCAAATTCCTTTACCAGGCCCGTCGTAAGATCGACGATCGGCTGGTAGGCGACCTCGAACTCGTCTCTTTCTACGGCGTGGCGAAGATCGGTCTCGATCTGCAGCAGGCTCATATTGCGAACGTGCATCTCGATATCAAAGACCTCATATCGCGCCTTACCGGCATCTTTGGCCCGGTACATCGCGGCATCGGCATCCCGCAAGAAATCCTCGGCCTTGCGGGGGACACCGCTCGAGACGACGATGCCGATGCTCGCCGTTGTAAATACCTCGTAATTATCGATGCGAAACGGCTTTGAGATCTCGTTTTGCAGACGTTCGGCGACACGCTCAACCTCCTCGACGTCTCCGCTGCGGTTAAGCAATATCGTAAATTCGTCACCGCCGAGACGAGCGACGACATCGCCGGGACGCACCACAGACCTCAACCGCGCGGCGATCGCGACAAGCAATTTATCGCCGACGGCGTGGCCGAGACTGTCATTTATTAGTTTGAAACGGTCAAGATCGAGAAAGAGCACGGCGAATTTCGCGTGTAGATTACCCTCGGCACGCGTTACCGCCTCGTCGAGATGGGTCATAAACTGTACCCTGTTTGGCAAGTTTGTCAGGGTATCGTGCAGAGCGAATTGGCGGAGCATCTCCTCCGCACGATTGCGCTCGGTAATGTCACGAAATGAGCAGACCCGGCCGACGGGGAGCCCCTCCATAAACTGCGGCTGTGAATATTTCTCAAAAATACGACCGTCTTTTAGTCCAAAGATCTCGGTTGTCGTCGTCATTGGGTCGGCAAACATGCGATCCATGCTCGACAGAAGACGGTCCGGCTCGATCAACAGTTTCGCTACGTGTTCAAATAGCGCGCCGGTTCGTTTTCGCTCGATCAATTCGCTGTCGATCTGCCACATCTCGGCGAACTTTTTGTTGCAGGTGACGATCTCGCGGTCGAGGCCCACGACGATAATGCCATCGGCGGTTGATTCAAACGTAGACGCAAAAAGCGAAACGGTATTGTAAAGCTTGGTCTCCGCCTGCCGGCGTTCGGTTATGTCGCGTGCGATGCCCTGCACCCCGACCGGCAAGCCGTCGACGACTACAATGCGTGTGCTGAGCTCGAGCGTTACGCGGTTTCCTTGTTTGGAAATGATCTCGAGTTCATATGTCCTGGGCCCGTCGCCGGCGAGCTTTTTTGCAGTCATGGTCTTGGCCGCGTCGATAAATTCGGGTGCGACAACTTGACCGATATTCATCTCAAGTGCTTCCTCGCGCGTATAACCGGTGATCAACTCACCCGCGCGGTTCAACGACGTAAAGTTTCCGTTGAGATCGTGCGTATAGATGAGGTCGTTTGCCTTTTCGAACAGGTCACGGTAACGTTCTTCGCTCTTTCGAAGCGCCGCTTCAGCCTGTTTACGCTCGGTTATATCTCGTGCGATGCCCTGGATCGCGACAGGGACACCGTTTTTAACGATCACGCTGCTGTTTACCTCGAGTGCGACGCGCGTACCGTCCTTTTTCACGCATTCGACGTCATACGCGGTTTGGGGCGTCGAACCCGTCAGCTTTTTGGATAGTTTGCGTTTTACAAGATCGAGATATTCTGGAGCGACGATCTCGCTCATGTTCATCGATAGAGCCTCGGCCTGGGTAATGCCGAAAATTCGCTGGGCAGCATGGTTTATCGAAATATAATTACCATCAAGGTCATGGACGTAGATGATATCGTTCGCATTTTCAAACAGTTGACGGTATCGCGATTCGCTCTCGGCCAGGGCGTCATCGGTATGTTTTCGTTCGGTGATGTCCTGCCACATCACCATCCCTGCAAAGATATCGCCTCCTTCGTTGCGAACGGGTAGTACGCTTATTTGGAACGCACCACCCTCATTTTCCATGTCAAGAGTGATCGATTCGCCGGCAAGGGCACGTCTGTAATACTCGGCCCACTCGTCAGCTATCTCGGGTGGAAAGACCTCCCACAGCGTTCGGTCCTCAAACATCGCCTGTGACCAGCCATGATGCTTCAGTTGCTCGCCGTCCGCGAGCGTATAGCGAAAATCGTCATCGAAAAGTAGGACTGCCGTCCTCGGAATAGTGCGGGCGAGTTTTCGATAAAGCCGTTCGCGCTTTTCAAGCTCCTGCTCGGCCACTCTTCGCTGGGTGACGTCGACGATTACACCCTGCCAGCAAAGCAATTCGCCATCGCGGCCTCTGATAAAGCAGCTCCGGTCCCGGACCCAGCGGATACTGCCGTCCTGGCAAACGACGCGGTACTCAAAATCGATGCCTTCGCCGCGTTCCATCGCCGCGCGGGTGCCACCAAGGACCAGTTCACGGTCGTCCGGGTGCATTACCTCGTCCCATATATTGCTGTCGGTCATCCATCGATCTAATGGATAGCCGAAGGATTCGAACATCGGGCTGATGTAGATCGGCGTATGTGGGGCTCTAGGTTCGACGGCATAGAACATCACCGGCAAGTTCTCTATAAAGCTCCGGAAAGTTGCGTCTGAATGTACCGTGGGGTCTTGCCAGGCGCCCGGACTTTCATTTTTGATCGTTTCTCTTGCCATGCGGGGTCTGTGGGCACTTCACCACGTCTGGAAACGCTGTGTATCCGCTCTTAATGGGGACAAAGTATTTCTATTAGGACGGTCCGAGCAGATACTGCTTCGACGGATACTTGTAGGATCGGCGGGAAATGCCTTCTAATACTAGCATTTAATGATGCCCTTGAATATCTTTTTTTGCGGAGCATGATCTCGGTATGAAGCGTGATCTGTCTGCCATTCATTCGCCCGTAACCGGTCTATTTATAGACGGTTCTGGCGCAGCCGACATGATCTCCGATGCCGATCTGCAATTCTTTGAAGCGAATGGCTATATTGCCGGCGCAAAGCTTTTAAGCGACGGACAGGTCAGGTCCCTTTGCCGGGACCTCGCACGGTTGATGGAGCCCGCATTTGCGGAAGACCCACGATTTTACGAGTACCATAGCAACGAATCGATCGACCCGAGCAAAAAAGTATTTCATGCGCTCGGTGCGTGGCGTGTTTCACCGGTTTTTCATGATCTTATCTTTTACAAACCGCTGGTGTCGGCGGCCGAGAAGCTTCTCAACGGACCGGTAAGGTTCTGGCACGATCAGCTATTCGTCAAACCGGCGCATGACGGCGGCGTGGTTGCGTGGCACCAGGATTATTCGTATTGGACAAGGACAAAGCCGGTCGCTCATCTGACGTGTTGGATCGGTTTGGACGACTCGACGATCCGAAATGGTTGTGTCCATTACGTCCCCGGCAGCCATCGATGGAACTTGCTGTCCCGCGGAAAGCTCATCGACGACATGGATGCCGTTTTGGAATTGTTAACGGAGGAACAACGAGCAGCTTTTCGCCCCGCGGCGATCGAACTCGCGGCGGGCGAGGCGAGTTTTCATCATCCGATGACGGTACATGGTTCTTATGAAAACACATCAGACAGACCGCGGCGTTCAACCGTGATCAATTTCATTCGTGACGGTGTCTTATCGGCTTCGGACGAACCTTTGCTCGACGGTATTCCGCCTGTTCCGAAGGGAGAACCGCTAAACGGCCGCTTCTTTCCGCTTCTGTCCAAATAAATTCGTTAATAGAACAGCTCCGGTCAAAGGCTGACATGGGGCTTAGGGTTGTTCTCGCCAAAAGTTCGGCAAAGAGCTAAACTAAGTGCGATTCGCACATAAACCTATGAAACGAGCAGCCACCTTTCTCCTGCTTTGGGTCCTTTTCTCGACATTTAGTTCCTTTGCATCCGGGCAAATCATGCCGCAAGGCGCCAATCCGGGGCTTTGGACGCGTGCTTTGCAGATACATCGCCGCGCGATCGTCATCGACGGTCACAATGACATTCCGTCGCCGATGGTCGATGAGGATTTTAACCTTGCCACAAACTCGGTCGGTAAATTCCATGCCGACGGGGATCCATTTCACACCGACCTTGTCCGCTTTAAGGCAAGCGGCATCACGGGTGAATTCTTTTCGATCTATGTATCGGGCACAACCTTAAAGACGGGCGGTGCGACACGACGCGCGATGGATCTTATCGATGCGACCTACCGCGAGGTCGAACGGCACCCGGCGCAATTGATGTCGTGTACGACCGCGGCTGAGATACGACGGGCGAAACAACTCGGAAAGACCTGCGCATTGATGGGTATCGAGGGAGGCTACGCCATCGAAAACTCATTATTCGCCCTTCGCGATTTTTATCGCCTCGGCGTCCGGTACATGACCCTGACCCATAACGTTACTCATGACTGGGCCGACGCTCATAACGACACGCCGAAGAACAACGGGCTTTCGGATTTCGGTAAAGAGGTCGTGAGAGAGATGAACCGCCTGGGAATGTTTATCGACATTGCACACGTATCCGAAAAGGTGATGAACGACGTACTCGATATCTCGACCGCCCCGATCATCGCATCGCACTCCGACGCCCGAGCCCTTAACGATCACACCCGTAATATCTCTGACGCGGTGCTCAAACGCATTGCAAAGAACGGCGGCGTCGTGATGGTCAACTTCTACCCGTCATTCCTCGACGCGCGGACCAATAAGGAAGAGAACGACCGGGCTGAAAGGCTCAAACCCGAGGTGGATAAATTGCAGGCGAAGTATAAGAACGATCCGCAAGGCTTTAACGATGCCGAACGGGAACTATTTGCAAAGAACCCCATTTATATTGCCCCGTATACGCGGATCGTCGACCATATCGATCACATCAAACAAGTCGCGGGCATCGACCATGTCGGCATCGGCTCGGATTTTGACGGCGTTCCTTTTTTGCCGGCCGGAATGAACGGAATGGAAGATCTGCCGCTGGTCACCTATGAGATGCTGCGACGCGGATATACCGAGGCGGAGATAAGAAAGGTCCTTGGCGAGAACCTCCTTCGAGCAATGTCGCAGATGGAAGCCGTTGCACACATCAACACGCGAAAGATCAGTGCCGACGGGAGCCTGAAGAGGATAAAGTAAACTCTCGACCTATCGAGGGGATACACGATTGAAATGCAAAGATCCGCAACCCTTTTTGCACTTGTTTTTCTCATTTTCCTCGGATGTTCCATCGTAGTCGGACAGGACCCAAAGAATCAACTCACGCCGGACGAGAAAAAAGCAACCAATGAAATTGTAAACAGATTCACACGGCGCCTCGACGAAACCGGTGACATCAAGCCGGTTATCAACGAGATGTTTGTCAACGATTTCATGGCCAGATACGTTAAGGACAAGATCGCTGAGGTGAAAGCGAAGCGAATAGGGTCTGAGCGGATACTCTTTACATCGGGCATCGAGTATGATGCCGGTTTGCTCGAGAAAGCCTCAGATGATGATTGGCGCCGGCTCCATATTTCTGCCTTTAATTTCATGCAGCATGGCTACCTGGTAATGTTCAATGCTGCCTCTCCGTATCTTGTTGCGGGGAACGAGCCTGAAGATTCTGCATTGGAAAAAGTTGTCAACGAAATGTATCCACGCTCGGTGGAAACGCTCTTCGATGCCGATCCGATCCTTCGCAATTTCATCAGGAAGAAGGGAAACACCAGATCGATCGTGACGGTGGATGAGCTGCGTAATGTAAACAAGACACTGGCTGCCGGAACAACGCTTATTCGGGCGGACGGTAAGCCTGAACTTAGGATGTCGGAAGATTCAATACGGGCGTTGAAAATGCTAAGAGCTGACACCTCACTAGGATTAGGGCCATATCTCGAGGTCTGTGAAAGAGAATGTTATGGATTCCCGGCGGGAACTAGATTGATAAAGATATTTGCTTCTCCGACACATTTGCTCGTCATTACAAAAGTCGGTTCCGAGTACAAGATCGTCTCCGCAATCCATAGTTCGCCGGATTAAGTCGAAATGACAGGCGAGTCGTTGTGCTTTTGCAACGACAAATCGAAAATTGGCTGTAAAATAAAGGGTATGCTCACCAAGTCGCCAACTTTCCTGCTCTTGTTTCTTCTTATTGTTCTTTTTGTTAGCTCATGCCTGCCGTCACGCAACAGTAACCAGGGCAACAAGCCGTCTGGTAATGTCGTTCCTGAAGTAACTACACCGGCGACACCGACTCCAACGCCGCCTGATGAGGAAGCTAATGTTAAGAAACTGATCTTCGATCTGTCGTCGGCTTTAACCAGGGGTGACGTTGATATCCTTGAAAATACTTACTCGGACGGATTCATCATGATCACCGCCAGTGGCGCGATCAGTACAAAACCCGAACAGATCGAGATGATAAGATCGGGCGAGCTCAAATTCGACAAGATGTCCTTCGAAGAGGTGAGCGTTCGGGCCTACGGGAACACAGCCGTCACCATGGCACTTGCTGAAGGCATACAGTCGTATCAGGGAAAAACGCAGAACATGGAAGCTCGCGTCACATTCGTCGCGGTCAAAGAAGGCGATGCGTGGCGATTGGTAAGCTTTCAATTTACACCGACACGCACCGAGGCAAAAACTGGCAATTCTAAGAATTCAAATTCCGATGTAAGAAGCTTGCCATCCAGCAGCGGTCCGAGCAGCAATCCTGCCAATAAATAGAACGCCGAAGCAATCACGGCAAGTACGCAAAGAAGTCCTTGTGTACTTCGTGTCCGCTCTTTGTGTGCTTTGTGACAATTGTCCGACTTAACACAAAGACCGCAGAGTAAAGACACTAAGAACACAAAGGTCTTTCTCTATTCCGTGTCCTCCTCTTTACTCCTCTGAGTATCGCTTCACGTAATTTGGCGAATAGTTGATGCGACGCGTTTCGCGAATGCGATTGCCGGCGACGCTGCCTTCGACGAGCTCATAACCCATCAGAGCAAAGACGCGATCGGCAATGAATATCGGCCTGGCATTGCCGTACCAGTCGACACACGATGCCTTGCAATTATCATTGGTTGATCGACTTTCAGCTTCCAATTCGCCTATCTCATTTAGATCGAGGTTGTCGTTCCTTAGAAACAGGATCGCTGCCGAATTCTCGACAAGGTGCTGGTAACCGCTGCGTTCGCTGCGTGCGATCGGCAACCCCACAAGCCCCGTATCTTTGCCGCTTGGTTTATAGAAAAACCCGTGGCTTCGAAGCTCTCCTTGAGACGCGTCTTTTCTGACATAGCTTTCGCGGACACGCGGCAGATCGCCCAAGCGAATGGGTGAGAAGTACAGGTCGGCGCCGTTGGTGCCGACAACGATCGCGTCGCGGCCCATCTGCTCGATGCGGTCGACGCCGTGTGTGAGTTTGAGATGGTGGACCTCGCCATCCGAGTAATTGACCACAAACAGATCGGCCGAATCTTTGTTTACGGGCTGTCCCCAACCGCTGCCGGTCCCGTAGAGAAGATAGTTGCCGACAAATCGATTCTGAAATGTATAGCCCTCGGGCGTTGGCATTTCGCGATAACGTTCAGTTGACGCTGATTCGCTGCCGTCTGAAAAACTACTCAAAGGCAGGCGGAGCAACGCAACGCTTCCGGTCGATGATTCCGAACCCCACATTTGTTCGCCGTATCCACCGGAACGAACAAGTACGTTCAGATTCCCATCCGAGCTTTCGAGGAAAGAAAACTGATCGACGGGTGTTCCCGAAACGCCGATCGCACTTGGTGCGGCACCATCCAAAGGCATCTTGTAAAGCATAGAGCTTGCCTTGGTTTGGTTTTCGCCGTAGATCGAGTCGGTCGTCCAGACATAGACATCTGTTTGTGAGACGTAAAATACGCGCCCGGGGGCACCGAGCACACTCGTCGCTTCACACGCCATATTCCTTTTCGCCAGATCGCAGACGGTGACAGTATGCAACGCCTGACCATAGCCGGACTCGTTCTGTCTCTCCGGACGAAAGACCCTCGTCGCGGGAACGAGGCGTTGAAATTCCTTGTCTGTGGCCCCTTTATGCCATTTGCGAATAGCAGGAAACCGTTCGATCGGATCGCCGTAATAGCCTAGATACTCGGGGGTGTAAAAAATGAGTTTGCTTCCGATCAGCCGGCTCGCGTAATTTCGCGATGAATAATAGTCGTTCGACCGCAGGTGATAGGTCGATCGGTAATCCAGATCGCCCGTCCGGTCGATATCGAAAAGGTTTATCTCGGTCCCGCCGCGGCCATAACTCTAACCGATCACCACGACCGTATTATCTGAAACCAACATCTCGTCGTACCAATCATTCCTCGGATCGATGCCCGGTGCATATGCGTTGATCGCCGAAACGGGCCGCAATGAATTATCGCCAACCTTAACCGTGAACAAGCGTCCTCGACGCAGTATTACAAGGTGGTCGCCATGTAATTTAACAATGCCGCCCTCGTCGACACCGGCTTGCTGTGTATTTGTGATCGATTCGTCTTTTCCACCCTGACCTTCGGTCTTTGCGGCCGGTGAAGCGGCGCCGGAGTTTGAGCTAAGCGCGTCCATTTGGCTCGGTTGCTCACGTCGCTGTTTCTCGGCGAGCTTTGCAAGATGTTCCTTTAGCTCTTGCTCCGAGCTAAAGGGACGCATCGTCCTGTTTGGCTTGGAAGGATCTGAAGATGTCTCGATCTTCGCCCCATCCAACCGAACGCTCAACCGAAGTTGTGCGGCGGCGACAACCAACAAACACATAACCAGCAATCCAAGTAAAATAACTGATCTTTTCATAAGTCCCTCCGACGAACTTGGGCAAAGCCCTTTTATCTGCTCAATAGAAAGAACGGCTCTAATTCAAAAAGATTGCAGAGTAAATTATTACCCAACAAAAAAGGCGGCCGAAGCCGCCTCAGATCGCAAGAGTTGTGAGCACGTCGCCGGTCATAGACCGGCTCCTTAACAAAGGTGATTGATAAGCAAGCGGTCTTTGACCGCGAGGACGTGAAATCGTCAGGCCCCCGCCCCGTGACACTTCTTAAATTTCTTCCCTGATCCGCAATAGCACGGATCGTTGGGTTTCATCTTTGGCGTGTCGCGAACATACGGTGTGTGGCGTGTGGCCTCGGCACCGGCTGCATCGGCCGTTGCCATTGCACCGGTAAAAGCCATTCCCGCGGCCTGACGGCGTGCTCGCTGGCGTTCGAGACGTTCAAGACGCTCGATCTCTTCCTGCTCGTCGCGAACGACGATCTCGAGGTGAAAGAGAGCCTTGGTCGTATTGGTATCGATGCGGTCGAGCATGTCCTGGAACATATCAAACGACTGCTTTTTGTATTCCACGAGAGGGTCCTTCTGACCGTATCCGACAAGACCTATACCTTGCTTGACCTGGTCGATCGACAGCAAGTGGTCTTTCCACTGCGAATCGATAATGTTGAGCATGATGTACCGCTCATAGGCTCTCAAAGACTCGGCACCGGCAAGCTTTTCCTTTTCCTCGTAGTTTGCTATCGCTTTCCGCCAGATCGCTTCCTCGATCTCGTACGGGTTCATGGTCTTGAAATCGACGGCGGCGTCTTTTGCCGGATCGAGAGCATAAATGCTTTCGATCTCGGCGGCGTAAGTATCGATCTCCCATTTCTCAGGACTGACGTCCAGTGAAAGGAAGCTATGCGTCAGATCGTGAAGCAGGTCCTTGGCCACGCCGTTTTCACCTAAAAGGTATTCGCGATGTTCGGGCTCGAACATCAACTGCCGCCGCAAACCATAGATCGTTTCGCGTTGGCGATTCATCACGTCGTCGTATTTCAGAACATGTTTGCGTGTCTCGAAGTTGCGGGCCTCGACAGCTTTTTGAGCACGTTCGATCTGCCGCGAAACTGTTTTGGATTCGATAGCGACGCCCTTTTCCATGCCAAGCCATTCCATCATCGAACGGACCTTGTCGCCCGCGAATATCCGCATCAGATCGTCTTCTAGTGAAAGGACAAATCGTGAAGAACCCGGGTCGCCCTGACGTCCGGAACGGCCGCGAAGCTGGTTATCTATACGCCGCGATTCATGCCGCTCGGTCCCGAGGATGTGCAGACCGCCAACCTCGACGACTTCTTCATGTTCGGCCTGGACGACGCGTTTTGCTTTGACGAGCTCGGCTTCGAACTGTTCGGGTGTCGCTTCATCAGGATTTATCTCCTGCCGTTTTAGGTACTCGCGGGCAAGAAAGTCGGGGTTACCTCCAAGCAGAATATCGGTTCCGCGGCCAGCCATGTTCGTGGCGATGGTGACGGCGCCCTTGCGGCCAGCCTGCGCGATGATCTCGGCCTCGCGTTCATGATATTTGGCGTTGAGCACATTATGCGGCACACCGATCTGTTTCAATTTGTCGGCGACCTGTTCGGAATTCTCCACCGACACTGTTCCGACGAGCACCGGCCGGCCCGAGGTGTTAAGATCTTTGATCTCTTCAACAACAGCTTCCCATTTTTCATCGAGAGTGCGATAGATGACGTCCGGCGTATCTTTACGGATCATCGGCATGTTTGTGGGTATCAGCACGACGTCGAGGCCGTATACCGTATTGAATTCTTCGGCTTCTGTTTCGGCCGTACCCGTCATACCGGCGAGCTTTTCGTACATGCGGAAGTAGTTCTGAAGGGTCACGGTCGCGAGTGTTTGGTTCTCGCGTTCGATCTTAACGCCTTCTTTTGCCTCGACCGCCTGGTGCAGACCATCGGACCAACGACGCCCTTGCATAAGCCGTCCGGTGAAATCGTCGACGATGATGACCTCGCCATCCTGTACAACGTAATGGTGATCGCCTTTGTACAACGTGTGGGCCTTTAGGGCTTGTTCGACGCAATGAAGCAGGTCCATGTTGCCCGGATCGTAAAGGTTTGAGACGCCCAGCAGGCGTTCTGCTTTTGAAACACCCTGCTCGGTCAGAACGGACGAGTGGTTTTTCTCATCGAGAAGATAGTCACCGGTCGTGACCTTTGTTTCCTCGTCCTTATGTCCGAGCTCGAGTTGCGGGATGATCTGGTTGGCGGTGTAGTACTTATCGGTTGCTTCGTCCGACGCACCGGAAATGATAAGCGGCGTACGAGCTTCGTCGATGAGGATCGAGTCTACCTCGTCGATGATCGCGAAATAATGATCGCGTTGGACCAACGATTCGACGTCGAACTTCATATTATCTCTCAGATAATCAAAGCCGAACTCGTTATTGGTTCCGTACGTGATATCGCTGCCATACGATTCCTTACGTTCGACGTCGTCCATGTCGTTTTGGATACAGCCGACGGTGAGGCCAAGGAAGCGATGGATCTTGCCCATCCACTCGGCATCGCGTGATGCAAGGTAATCGTTAACGGTCACGACGTGGACGCCGCGTCCGGTAAGTGCGTTCAAATACGATGGCAGGGTGGCGACGAGCGTTTTTCCTTCACCCGTCCGCATCTCTGCGATCCTTCCCTGGTGCAGGGCGATGCCGCCGATAAGCTGAACATCGAAATGCCGCATACCGGTCGACCGTATTGATGCTTCACGGACGGTCGCGAAAACCTCGGGCAGGATTTCGTGCAGTATTTCCTGCTCGGCCTTGCGCCGGGTTTCTTTATCGTCGATGCCTTCCAGGTGTTTGGCAATTATCTCCTTGAAGTTCGGTGTCTGGGCCCGCAATTCCTCATCGGTCATTGCCTGTATCTTTGGTTCCCATTCATTGATCTGAACAACGGCGGGCTTGACGTTCTTTAAAAAGACCTGGCTGCTCGTGCCAAATATTTTCTTTACTAATTTATCTGCGAAACTGTTTACAGCCATTATTTCCTCATAGGTAAGAGGTGTCCGTTTTCGGACTCAACGCTCCTACGGCTAAATACCTTTTGGGGATGGCGAGAATGAAATGAAAGGTTAGACTCGCCGCTACTTTGCGTCACGGACAAGCAGCGGGTCTAAGCCGGCACGAGGGAGGTGGGTAATAACAAAGATCTGATCGTTATCGGTATGAGCTATTGGGTCGGCGACGATCTTGTCGCCGACCACATTTGCTTCGCTTGAGAAATATGCGCGAGCGAAACGGTTAGAATCGTTCAGGATCGGTCGAGTATCGCCCGTCCCATTCTTCTTAACCGCAAGGTCAAGACGGAAATCTGTTTTGTCGAGCTTAAACGCGAAATGATTACAACCGGTCCCCGCGCCGCTGAAACATGGAAAAGCGGTCGGCCGCTCCAAAACTGATCCTTTGGGTTGAAAATCAAACCCGCCGTTGAAATGAAGATCGCGTAACGCGTCGAGAAACGCTTCAACCTCTCCGACGTAGCCGTGCAATGATATCGCCACCGGGAGGCGGTCATCATCGGGCTTATTGTCCAGGTCGTCCTGGTAACTGATCTCATCGCGAACGTCGAACGGCTTTGTAAGCGCGGCATGGGCGGCCAGTGGCGTCGTACCGGTTAGCACCAGACCCAGATACACTCCGAGAGTAGCGAGAAAAAGGACCGAATTGTGATTTTTACGCGTCGACAATATTATTTCACGGCAAGATCATCGCCGCTTTTTGGAAGCGATTGAGAACTAGGCTGCGGCTGGTCCGCTTTTTTTGCCTGCGCTTCCTTCAGTTTGCGTGTGATCATCTCTTGCGCGACCGGTTTGGGAAGCGCGAAATTCAATACAAAGTTCTTACCGTCGGCGGTAACGCTTGCGCCGTCGAGGAGTGTCCGCTCATCGCTCGGATTCTTGGCGGTGATCTTACCTATCGAGATATAACCATTTATACCGCTCGAGATAGTTTTAGCACGTTCAGGCGTTTTTTGCGCGGACGATATGGATACGGTGATCTGTTTATCATCCTGAGCAACGGTAACGGTCATCTGATCAACCGCGAGGCTATGCAAATAGGTCAGATACCCGCTTTCCGCCAGCGCGGCTAAGGCAGACTTGGCGACTTCGCCGATCTTCGGATCGCCGGTTTGCTTTGTCGGATCGAATTTCGACTTTTTGGGATCAAGTTTGCCGTCCTTATCCAAAAACGCGTTTAGAACAATAGAAAACGGCTGATTCAGGTCAACCTCTTTCGCAGCCCATTTGGTGGCGACACTGTCCCCAAAATCAACGAGCGGTTTCTTGTTGATCTCCACCGCCGCGGCTACCGGGTCCGGCATTGGAGTCGGTTCAGGGCTCGCGGCAGGTTTCTTTTCCGTCGGTGCGTTATCGTCAATGTCATTAGCGTTGCTTCCTTTCTTGCCGTTAGAGGCAACCGTCGACCCGCCGATCTTTGGCAGCGTTCCCTGAACAACATTCGGATTATACCTAGGCCTTATAGGCTTGGTGTCGAGCAGGGTTCCGCCCCTTGAAGGAGGTGCGATCGATATGTTCGGTGGAAAGCCCGACATATCCGGGGTCGGGAACACCGGGTTGTCCATCGGCTGTTGCAGCATCGAATACTGCATCGGATTTGCTACCTGAAAGTAACCTTCAGGATACTCGAGCGGGCCGGTGTCGCCGGTCATATTCACAAACGTCACGTCAGCATCCGATAGATCAGTCTTTTCATACACTTCATCTACGTATTCACGCTGCGTACCAAAGATCATGGTACCGACGTAAACCGTATCGAGGACCTCGCAAACACGTCCTACGAACGGACTATCGCAGCCCTTCATCGTCAAAAGCGATGTCTGCGAAACAGTGCCGACAAACAGCAGGTTAACGAAGGCTGAAATTGCCAGAATCTTGTAGATGTGCGGACCAAACTCCCATCCTTTGATCTCGTAATCGTAAAACAGATCACCCGGCCGAGACGGCTCGGCCGGCATATCCTGCTCAAATAATGACTGCTCAAACATATAAAACTTACCGTTTATAAAAACTTAGCGTCTTCCTATTAACTGCAAATAATCAAAATTTAGACGCCCCCGTCTCGTCAAACGTTGCGAGACAAATGTTCATTTTACCATCAACATTAGGTGATTGAAAGAGTTAGACTTTAACCCCGGAACCCTCTAACATCTGTCCATATGCGCTCATTTAGAAAGGGCAATAGACGAAATGGCCGCTCGCATACGCCGAACTCACGTCCAAAGGGAGAACGCAGAGATAAACGAGAATTTGCAGTCGAAAGTTCCTCGTCCGTGCCGCCGAAACCGCAATCTCCGCGACAGATCCGTGCCGTCGAGCGGCTGCTTTCAGGGATCGGCGTCCCCGAGGGCAGGCCCTTCAAGCCAGACAAATTCCAACTCGAGGCCCTTGCGGCCATTGAAACCGAGGATGTACTGGTGACGGCACCGACCGGCAGCGGCAAGACATGGATCGCCCGCGAAGAGATGCGGCGGCTGCTGGCCTCCGGTAAACGGGCGTGGTATACAACACCCCTTAAAGCGCTGTCCAATTCGAAGTACGCGGAATTTGGCATCGAATTCGGCGAAAGCAATGTCGGCATCCTCACCGGTGATCGAAAAGAGAATGCAAATGCACCGCTCATCGTCGGAACTACGGAGATCTATCGAAATCAGCTATTTGACGCTCTCCGGGGCGGCGAACAGGTCGATGCCGATTTCGTCATCCTCGATGAAGCCCACTATTTGTCGGACGAGGACCGCGGCCATGTATGGGAAGAGGCGATCATCCTCTCGCCGCCCCGTATCCGACTGTTATTGTTGTCGGCGACCGTTGGCCGCGCAGATGAATTTGCCGCTTGGATCGGCGAAGTTCGTGGAACCAAGGTTCGCGTTATTAAAGCAGGCCCGCGGCCCGTCGAGCTACGCGCCGCATATCTATCAAGCGATCTACAGTTATTCCCGTTATTTGGTGAGGACGGCAAATACAACCGCGACCTTGACCAGTTCACGCGACAGCGTTCCGAGGGGGGCTCGTTCCGGCGGCGCCGAAGGTAATTACTTTATTTGTGCAACAAGGATGTCAATATCGCTTTGCGGGACCATAAGCTCGAGCGTCAGCTCATTTGCGTGAACGCCAAGCTTCGCGTTATTGAGCATGCGCGAATAGACCTGTTGATCGGCCCGTTTCGCCTTGCTGAGAAATGCCTTGCCGACCATCTGCAGCCCGTCAAGGGTTTCCTTTAACCCCTGGGCCTGATCGGCGGTTTTTGTGCGGGCGAACAATTGCAGGGTCGTTCCCGCCGCGGCCACATCAAGCGAGCCAGATACCAACTGTATGGCGTTGAGATTCGTTCCCAACTGGTCATCGTCGAGCGGCAGCCATTTCGACATGCCACCTGGCGAGCGTGCAGCGAAGCTCGAAACGGCGGTTTCCTTTTGCGAGAGAAGACTCGTTAGGTCCGCCGAGACGTGGGTCCGTCCTTCGAGTGTCTCGCGGACGCGGGCGAAGGAGCCGATCGCAACCGTGTTGTTATCGATGTCGGCAACGGCGACCTCTTTTGAAAGTCCGTTCATTGCACGATCGACGGCGCCGGCTACCTTTGAGTTGGTAGTATTGGCTGTCGTCTTATGGACAACGTTCTTTTCCGTGAAAACATAGACAGTGTGTGTGCCGATCTTCTCTTCGCGGTAAGTTCCCGTCGACTCAAGTTTTGAGACGGCAAGCAAAGCGCCCGCGTTAATATCGCCGCCCGCGATCACGACCGGCTCGTAATCGGTTTCGGTCGCCGATACTTGTTTGTAAGCAACGCCGACGGCGATCTGATCAAACCTTCGCAGGTCGATACCCGTCTTTGTTTGCATCTCGTCGATCTTGGCGGTTATTTCCGAAAGCAAAGGCTGATTGGCTGAAAGTATCTGAGGCAGTGCGTTGACGAAAAAGCGCTTTGTATCAAACACCGCAATTGCGTCAGACGCCGGCAGCAATGAGATCAGACGGCTCGCCTGTCGAGCTTTGACACTCTCCCTGCCCTTTCCTGCGGAAACCCAACCTGCAATACTCAAAGCAAGAACACCTATCACGGCCGTAGCCAATACTCGAACTTTCATACCTCGTTTACCTCTCAAAAAATCTCGATAACTCTAACATAACAGATGCTTTCCGTTCCAGGAATAGTTTGCCGGAAAGGTGATCTATCGCGTATTAGACGCTCGCAAACGCAAAAGTGTTAACGAATATCTTTAGGAAGTCAGGACAGCCGGTTTCTTGACCTCGAATTCAAACTGCAGCTCTTTGCCCCGGATGATGTAGCTGAGGTATTGCTCCCAAAATTTTCGTATAAACCGCATCGAGGGCAGCTTGTGGTCAATATTTATCAGGAATTCAATACCCAGCGCCCGCCAAAGGTTTGCTAACCCGGCATATCGCCGGACAGGTATTAGATCTATATCGGTGTAAAAGGCAAAATTTCGGCGCTCGGGTATAAACACGTCAAACGAATACGAGTTGAAATGGTTGCGGTGGGTCGGATCGCTGGGCCAATCAGGATTTGTATAATGCGGGGTAACGAGACGGATACGTCCGCCGGGCTTTGTTATCCGGTAAAGCTCGGTGATAAAGCCCATTACGTCAGGGATATGCTCGACCACGTGGTATGAAACCACCAGATCAAACTCATTATCCGGAAATGGGTAAGGCAGTTCTCCAAGATCATGGATTACATCGGCCGCCGTCAACGGATTCTTATCAATACCTATCGCACCCGGCGTTTTGTTTTGGCCACAGCCGACATCGAGGATCTTTGTCATTGGCATAAAGCTAAGTGAAAAAGGGAAAATGTGCAAAAGTGAAAAAGCTGACTCCAGGTCGGCCTAAACTTTTTGACTTTTAACATTTTTCACTTTTTCACTCAGATAGAAGTGCCAGAGCAGTCTCGCCGCCACCGATCGATAAGGTTGCCACCGCTCCGCTATAGTAACGAATTCTTCCGATGAGGGACGAGGTTCGCCCGACAGTTTATGCCATGCCGTGTGAAGTGCAATGTCGCCCTTTGGCATCACATCGGGCCGGAGCATTGCCATCAGCAGATAGATATCACTTGTCCAGTCGCCCACGCCTTTTAGTTTTGTAAGCTCATGCTTGACCTCTCGATCAGGTAGATCGGAAAGAAAGTCGAAATCGATCCGCTCCTCGACGACTGCCACGGCCAGATGTCGCGCGTATGTTGTCTTTTGACGGCTAAAGCCGACGGTCCTCATCTCGGCATCGTTAAGCGTGAGCACCGCCGCCGGCGTGACCTCGCCAAGCCGCAGCCCGAGCTTATCAAAGCACGCCCTTGCCGATGCCAACGAAACCTGTTGTTCGAGTATGATCTGGAGCAGTGTCGCAAATCCCTGTTGACGGTTCCATAGTGGAGGTGTTCCGTAGGACGAATAGACATGTTCGAGATGCGCGTCACGCGAGGCGAGATCAATACAGGCCTTCTTCAAGCGTGAGGAGTTTAGTGTCGCCGGCATAAGGTGTATGCGAAAGTTAGATGGGGCAAGCCCCATATACGCCAACTCAATAATCTAAACGTCATTATTCCAACATTTATTTGACCTGTCCCGTAGGGACTTTATGTTACTAGCCCAGCGATTCATCGCTGGGAATAACGGCATTAGAAAGGTAAGTCCCGGTAGGGACGGCTGGAAACGGCTGTACAAAGGCGATCAGTCGTCCCTACGGGACTCGCAATCTCGCAACCCTCTTACCCAGCGATAAATCGCTGGGCTATTTTCGCTCGGTCCCTACGGGACGTTAAATTGACCCACTGTAGATAGTTTGCTCCTTATCTTCGCGCCTATGGGGGCAATCCCGCCTTCCTTACTGTCAGTTTATTACTTGAAACGAACAGGCAGCGAGTCGCGGCAAACCCATTGCAGTCCGATAGTCCCAATTACCAGATCGAAGGAACCCCGGATTCGTCAAACTCAGTGGTTTCACCATTGGGGAGGATGTGAATGATGCGGCCGACACCCTTTGCACGAAGGCGCGGTGCGAGCATACCCACACGGTGACAGTTTGCACGCGGTACCTTGTGGTCCGACAAAGGTTTTGACTCGGAACACATGATTACGGTCCGGGCATCGGACGCGATCTCGATTATCCGGTCGATACCGCGATCGAGGTCCTCGGGCTTTGGTTTTGTCTTTCCCCCGGTCTCGGGCAAATGCTCGTAGCCGATGCCGTTCTCGTTCAGCAGCTCGGCCAAAACGATGCCGTTGAATTGCGGCCATCGTGATCGTGCGAATGCCCGCACGTCGCAGACGAACTCGATCTTGTGCCGGTGCAGGAGATCGAGGAAGTCTTTGAAGGGATGCCGGCCATGTCCGATCGTATAAATAAGCATAGTCAGTTTCTTAAGCATTCAGAGACCGTATCTCCTCAACCGCGTTCGGGTTCTCCAATGCCGAGAGATCGCCTGCATCGAGTCCGAGATAAGCCGCGCGAATGACCCGCCGCATGACTTTTGCGTTGCGTGTTTTTGGGAGTGCAGAGACAAAGTGGATCTTTGATGGGGTGAGGGGTTTACCCATGTCTTTGGCGACGAGCGCCTTGAGCTCGGATTTGAGCGCAAGCGTCCTGCCTGCAGTATCGTTTTCTTCGGCTTGCTTGGAAGCCGTGTAGTCGGAGAGAACCACCCCGTCAGCCGCTCCCACCACCTCGTCACCCGAAGCGGGTGCCACTCCTCCTCCGGCAGGAGGAGAGTTAAATCCTGCCACCCCTCCTTCGTAAGGAGGGGAGCTTCTTTCGCCTGCGTCCGCAGGCGATGCAAGCAGGGATGCTTGCGCTCTAGTCGTTAGAACGCAAAACGCAACCATCGCGGTACCTTTTATTTCGTCGGGGACGCCAATGACGGCGGCTTCGGTAACGAGCGGGTGTGCAACAAGTAAGCTTTCGACCTCGGCGGGTCCTACTCGTTTGCCTGCTACCTTTAATGTGTCGTCCGATCGACCGAGGATAAACCAATGGCCGTCACTGTCGCGCATCGCCCAGTCGCCGTGTACCCAAATGTTCTTGAACCGGCTCCAATAGGTTTCAAGGTATCGTTCCTTTTCATGCCAGAAGCCGCGGGCCATACCTATCCAGGGCTGTTTGATTACAAGCTCGCCGACCTCGTTAGGACCGACGGATTTGCCGTCCTCGTCCAGGATGTCAACATCCATTCCCGGACAAGGGGCCGGAAATGAACATGGCTTTTGCGGCAGCAAAGGATTTCCCATCAGGATGCCGCCCGCGATCTCGGTCCCCCCTGAGTAGTTGATGATCGGCAATTTTGAGTCACCCACCTTTTCAAAGAGCCACCACCATGGGGCCGGGTTCCATGGTTCACCGGTCGAGGCAAAAGCGCGGAGGGATGAAAGATCGTGTTTCTTCGGCCATTCGTCACCGCAGCTCGCAAGCGTCCGAACAAGTGTCGGTGATATGCCGAGTACCTCGACCTTATGTTTCGCGCAAAACTCCCACATTCGGTCGGGTTGTGGGTAATCGGGAGCTCCGTCATATAGGCAGATCGTCGCACCGTTGATCAGAGCGCCATAAATAAGCCACGGCCCCATCATCCAACCGATATCGGTGTACCAGCAGATGCGGGTACCTTTTCCAACATCAGTTCCAAAAGCCATATCCTGTGCCGCTTTGATGGGAAAGCTCGCGTGCGTGTGAGCAATGCCTTTGGGTTTTCCGGTGGTTCCGGAGGTGTAGAGAATAATGAGGGGATCTTCGGCAGAGGTGTTTTCAGGCGAGGCGCGGTAAAACTCGCTCGACGGATTCCCGTTTTTCATCAACTCCCAATAGTGACTAAATTTAGGATCGTCAAATATAAATGCATTCTTAAAACTTTGACTGCTCACGAAAACATGCTCAACGAATGGACATTGTTCTGTCGCCTTTTGTGCAATTTCAAGCGCATTAAAGAACTTTCCTCGCCTTACAAAGCCATCACACGTAAACAGAGCTTTGGCATTAACAGCACGTAACCTCGAAGCGATGGCGTCAACACCGTATCCGCTAAAAACCGGAACAGCAATTGCCCCAATATAATTAATTGAAAGAAGAGCGACTACAGTTTGAAGAGTCATTGGCAAATGAATACCGATCGCGTCGCCTTTCTTCAGACCTTTTCCTAATAAACCGCCCGCTACGAGTCTTACTAGACATGTAAGTCCTTCATACGTCTCCGAGTCGATTCTTCCGTCCTCGCCTTCGCAGATCACCGCCGGCTGATCTTTCATCTCGTTCGTTTGCCAGCGGTCGAGACACATTTCGGTGATGTTTAGGCCGCCGCCGACGCACCAGTTGGGGAATTCGACGCCGTTCGAAAGGTCGAGAAGCTTTTCATACGGCGGGTCGAAGCGGATGTCGAGAAACTTTATGAACTCCGCGGTAAACCGCTCAACATCGCCAATAGAGAACGCATACAGCTCTTCCCATGTCGAAGCGCCGACCTGGCGCATGAACCGGGTCAACTGGGCGCGTTCGATCATGTCCGGTGTTGGTGTCCACGCGATCGGCTGGTTTTCGAGAACGTTGGTTTCTTGCATCGTTGTATGCCATTTTACCGCAGAGACGCCAAGGCGCAGAGAAACGAGACAAATCAAGTTCCGAAAAAGTATTTTTCATCTTTGCGTCTCTGCGTCTCTGCGGTGAGAATGATTGAAATGAACGACGCCTCAGCCGCAATCCACCTGCCCAATAACCTCTTTGCCGGGAAAACCGCGATCGTTACGGGTTCGTCGCGTGGTGTAGGGCGTGCGACCGCTGTTCGTCTTGCCGAAGCAGGGGCGAATATCGTTGTCAACTACCTTTCAAATGAAGCAGAGGCGATCGAAACCGTTCGGATGTGCGAGGAAAAAGGCGTCAAGGCGATCGCGATCCAGGCAGACGTTTCCGAATACAGCGGTGCTCACGAGATAGCCCGCCAGACCATTGAACGTTTTGGCCGTATTGATCTGCTCGTTTGCAATGCCGGTGTTTGGGAAGGAGCACCGATCGAGGAAATGTCCGAGGAGCTTTGGACCAAGATCATCAACACCAATCTGAAGTCGGCCTGGACGATGACAAAGGCTTGTGTGCCCGCGATGAAAAAGCGGACGGCCGCCGCAATCGTTATGGTCTCATCGACATCGGGCCAGCGAGGCGAAGCGAACTATTCAAACTACTCGGCGTCAAAGGGCGGTCAGATAGCATTTACCAAGGCCCTAGCATGCGAGCTTGCTCCAAAGATACGTGTCAACGCCGTTGCACCGGGCTGGATCGAGACAGCGATGGTGCGAGATGTTTTTGAGGATGAGGAATATAAAGAAAGCATTTTAAGCTCCATCCCGCTTCATCGAATGGCGACGACCGACGACGTTGCACTTTCCATCTGTTTCCTTCTCTCGGACTGGGCGCGCCACATTACCGGCGAGATCCTCAACATCAACGGCGGAGCCGTTCTCTGCGGGTAAGAAACGCCTCACACAGTTCTAACTACCTTGTTAAGCAAGCGGTCTTTGACCGCGTCACAACACCGAAACCACAAAAGAGTAGGCAACCCCATTATGTACGCCCGAAAACAGAAGTTGCGATCGATCTACCGCAAAATCGATATGTAGGCCTGATAAGGCCAACAATGTGTCGGGAATGGCAAGCGGGAACAGCTAACGTCCCGGTTCTGATCCCGGCAACGAGTCAGGATCGACAGTATGGAATCACGAGTTTTGCCGAATTCGTTTCCATTCCCCCATTTCTGTCGATCCTGTTTAACTCATACTTGACATTCCTTACTCTATGATTTGAACTCTCACTAGCCGTGGGAGCAGATATAGGACCAACAGTAATGAAATTTGGCGGCACGTCGGTCGGCGACGTCGCCGCCTTTGAGCGCGTAGTCCAAATTGTGTCCTCGCAGCTCAAACACCATCCGGTTGTGGTTGTTTCGGCGATGACAAAGGTGACCGACGCCCTGCTCGCGGCTTTTGAAACCGCAAAGAAAGGCGATTTTGCCGAAGCATTTGCCTCGCTCGATCCGCATTTCAACCGCCATGAAGAGGTTTCGCGACATTTTATCGCGGACGGTGTGCCAAATGCGTTCAATGGCGAGCTTGAATTGGCGCGCGGCGAGCTCTCTGACCTGCTGATGCGTGCCGCCCGCCGCTCGCTGCCGCTGCAGATGTTAAAGGACGCGATCGTTTCCTATGGCGAGCAGCTTTCATCACGACTTGTCGCCGAGGTCCTGAAGGCTCGGGGCGTCAATGCCCGGCAAGTCGATTCTCGACGGCTAATCGTGACCGATGATGAATACGGTGCCGCACAGCCCTTCCGCGAAGAGACCGAAGAGTTGATACGTCTCGAACTCGAGCCATTGATCGCCGACCGCGAAGTACCCGTCCTTGGGGGATTCATCGCGGCTAATCGTGCCGGTGAGACGACAACGCTCGGACGCGGCGGGTCGGATTACTCGGCTGCGTTGGTCGGTGCCGCTTTACGGGCGGGCGAGATACAGATCTGGACCGATGTCACCGGAGTTTTGACCTGCGACCCGCGTGTCTGCCCCGAGGCACGCACATTACGAACGCTTTCATACGAAGAGGCGGCCGAGCTGGCCTATTTCGGTGCGAAGGTTTTGCATCCGAAGACGATCCAGCCCGCTGTTGAACTGGAGATCCCCGTTCGCGTCTGCAACTCAAATGAGCCCAATGAGCGCGGGACGATGATACTGCCCGAAACCCAATCGACACCGCGTAAGATCAAGTCGATCGCTCACAAGAACGGTATAACGGTCCTCCATATCACTTCGGCTCGGATGTTGGGAGCGTATGGATTCATGAGCGCGATCTTCCAGACCTTTGAGCGGCATCGAAAGGTCGTTGATGTGGTGGCAACAAGCGAAGTTTCGGTTTCGCTCACCCTGGAAAACACCGATTCGCTCGAAAACGTCCTAAATGATCTTCGTCGTATAGGTAATGTCGAGGTCGAACCCGATCAGGCGATCGTTTGTGTAGTCGGCAGTGGCCTGCGCGGCACGTCCGGAGTCGCGGCACAGATCTTTGCGGCGATCTCGGATTTTAACGTTTCGCTCATCTCACACGGAGCGTCGAGCGTTAATCTTACGTTTGTGGTGAAGGAAGATGTGGTGAACGATGTGATCAAGAAACTGCATTGGGAGTTTTTTGATGTGTTAAAATCGACTTGAGATTAGGGAGCAAAATGCAGGAAATCGTAACTGAAAAGCATACCGGAAACGAACTACTAAAACGCTATTTGGCGACTCATCCACCGAAGATCGCATACACACCTGATGACCTCTACGTCCATTCTGTTATGGACGATAATGGGGAGGAAGTCGATGATTTTCAGAAGAAATTGAAGCAATGGCGAAAAGAAGGTGATGAACGTAATGGGAGGATCGATTGATGGCGGTGGTCGTGGATACGAACATCGTCTCGTATATCTTTAAAAAAGATACAAGAGCTACGTTATTTGACCCGCATTTAGTTCAAGTTCCGAGGTTTCTTTCCTTCATGTCCTTAGCGGAGCTTCGTCGCTGGGAACTTCAGAGTGATTGGAGCGACTCAAAGAAGGAACAATTCAAACAACTCCTCTCCGAATTCGGTGTCATCTATGCTGACGAAGAGCATTGCGATATTTGGGTTAACGTAACGAACGAATGCTCGAGAAACGGTAGACCAATATCCACAGCCGATGCGTGGATTGCGGCTGCGGCACTGATGTTCGACATACCGCTTGTCACAAACAACCGAAAGGACTTCGAGCACATCAGCGGGATCACCATCCTTTCGGGCCCGCCTTCATGAATCTATTCGATCTCACAAGATCGCTAATGAACATTCCGTCTGCGTCCGGTGAGGAGCAGGTGGTGGGGTTTTTCATACGCGATCATCTTGAATCGCTCGGTTGGACGGTCGAACTGCAGCCGGTTGAAGAATGCGGCAATAATGTCATCGCTCACCTCAACGATAAGCCGCGTGTATTTCTCTCGACGCATATGGACACCGTGCCGCCTTTTATCTCTCCGACCGAAGACGACGAGAAGATCTGCGGCCGTGGGTCGTGTGATGCAAAGGGGATCATAGCTGCACAAATAACGGCGGCCGAGGAATTGAGAAAACAGGGCATCGAAGACATCGGTCTGCTTTTCACGGTCGATGAAGAGCGTTCGAGCCGCGGTGCCAAGGCGGCGAACAAGCATCCGATCGCCGCCAAATGCGAGTTTCTGATCAACGGCGAGCCGACCGACAATGATCTTGCCATAGGTTCAAAGGGAGCTTACCGCGTCATGATCCGGACACGAGGAAAAGCCGCGCATTCGGCCTATCCCGAGCAGGGTGATTCGGCGATCGAAACACTGCTGGACATCCTGGAAGACGTCCGTCATACGAAATTTCCAAACGATGATTTCTTTGGTGAGACGACCTGCAACATCGGAACCATTAACGGCGGGGTCGCTCTAAATGTTATTCCACGCGCGGCCGAGGCCGTGCTGTTACTTCGTCTTACCACACCGACCGAGCCGATCCACGATGCTCTCGAGAGCCTGATCCGCGGCCGGGGCGAGCTTGAAGTGATGTCTTTTAGCCTGCCTGTGAAAATGCTCGCCCTGGAGGGCTTCAAACAAAAGGTGGTTCGCTTTACAACTGATATCCCGCATCTGACAAACTGGGGCAAACCGCTTCTGCTCGGCCCGGGTTCCATACTCGACGCGCACACCAAGGACGAATTTGTGCTTAAACGGGACCTGGAGGAAGCCGTTTGGTTATATACCAGTCTCGTTAGTCGCTTGCTGCGAGTCGACGGTTAGAATCCGAAATTACGGATTACCGCTTTCCACTTAGTTTGGAGGATTGAACTTAAAATGCGAATCTTCGATTTGCGGATCGGCTTTTGGCTCGAACTCCGTCGTAGTACGATCCGTGCCCGAAGCGTTCTTTGGCGTATCCTCTAAGATCTTTCGCACAAGCCCCTTCGATCTTTGAACCAATTATTGTCGAACCAATGCGACGCGGCGGCTGAGCACACGTCCTTCGAGCGTTTCGTCGGTGTCTCTTTGGCGCGAGGTGCCAACGGCTCTTGTCGCTGGGATAGTCTCGGGAAGCTTATCGTAAAACTGCTGTTCGTTTAGATTTGCGTTTGCGAGGTCTTCTTTGCGAATCGTGCGTTAATTTTCGTTCGCTGGAACTTCGGCTCGTTGTCCAAAAGCCCCTGGACCATACGCTCTGACGAATACTTTAGCCGCACCGCCTGGTCGGTGACTGATTCTATCGTCTTGATAGATCCATAGTCGCCGTCGGATTGGCTGATCGCCGTGACGATCGTCAATCCCGCGGATAACGGGATACAAACGGAACCCGCGGATCGCGAAATAGGATCACTGGCTTGTCGATCGCTGACGCGTCCGCCTGTGGCGATGATAGAGAACGTCATCGTCATGAACAGAAGAGACCCGGTCAATTTATAACTATTTCCCACCTTAATACCGAAACGATCAATCCGGATTTCTGTAGCAGTGATATTAGCCAGAATCCAGCGAGCGCGCAATAAAAATCTTTATCGAACGGCTCTCAGTGGACCGCTCCTTAATGCTGAACGCTTAAACAAAGGAAAAATTCGAAGCAGATAGCGATGTGTTGCTCTGTATGAGGGGCCTATCCGACAATTATGAAACGTAATCTCGCAGCGGCGGGTCAGAAATGTACATCCTTGGATCGAAAACGCACATTTTGGAAACAAAAACGCACATTTCCAGACCATAAATGCACATTCTCAGACCATAAATGCACATTCTCAGAGCACAAATTCACATTCTCAGAGCACAAATTCACATTCTCAGAGCACAAATTCACATTGTTAGAACATAAATGCACATTGTCAGAGCAAAAGTGTACATTTTGAGAGCGAAAATGGCGGAAAAAAATTCACGATCATAAGGTATTTAGCACGTACGCAGAGACTTTGACGTTACAATCGACAACAAAGGTCAAGACCAATATGAAAATCGCACTGATCGGAATGGGAAAGATGGGCAGGATCATTGAATCGCTCGCAAAAGAGATGGATCACGAAGTTATTGCCACGATCGACGCCCCGGAGGCGGATCTTGGTGCGTTGGAGTTGTCGGAACGGCTCGCGGGTGCCGACGTCACTATTGACTTTTCTACCACCGGGGCCGTTTTGCGTAATACCGCCGCGTGTGTCGCCGCGGGCGTACCGCTTGTAGAGGGCACAACGGGTTGGAACGATGAACGAGACAAGATAGAACGTATAGTCCGCGAAGGCGACGGCTCGTTCGTCTACGGTGCGAACTTCTCTATCGGGGTTAATTTGTTCTACCGGATCGTTGATCACGCATCCGAGCTATTTTCCAGGTTTGCCGAGTATGAGGTGTTTATCGAGGAACAGCATCATTCGCGAAAAAAAGATGCGCCGAGCGGCACCGCATTGAAGTTAAAAGAGATCGTGTCGAAGCACATCGGAGCTGAGTTTAGCCTTTCATCGACCCGTGCGGGCAACATACCGGGAACACACCGCGTCGGGTTTGACGGCCCCGCGGACCAGATCCTCCTTGAGCACATAGCACGGTCACGGAAAGGCTTCGCCGCCGGAGCGCTGATGGCCGCGGGGTGGATCGTCGGTAAACAAGGGTTTTACGAATTCACGGAAGTGATGGATGAGGTGCTAAAGCGCGACGCGGAGACACGGTGACGCGGAGACGCGGCGAAGGAGAAGAGACGATTAACCTCTTAAGCAGGCGGTCTCCGACCGCATTAGATGTATGTCGCCAACCGGCAGTCGAAGACCGCCTCTCTTAACGTCCCCGGGGGTTTATGGTTCGCGTAAAGATCTGTTGCATCGCTAGTAAGCAAGAGGCGGCCGACGCCATTGCGTTCGGAGCGTCCGCCGTCGGGCTCGTTGGCAAGATGCCATCGGGACCCGGGCCCATTTCGGATGAAGACATATATCGTATAGCTAAAACTGTTCCGCCGCCTGTCGCAACGTTCCTGCTCACCAGCGAACAAACACCGCGGGGGATCATCGAACATCATTTGAGGACCAGGACAACCGCGATCCAGATCGTAGACGAGCTCAAAGGTCGCGACTACGATACGATCCGTGCATCTTTGCCAGGCGTAAAGCTCGTTCAGGTGATACATGTTCTCGGTGACGAGTCGATCGATGAAGCTTGCCAGCTTGGGGAACACGTTGACGTCATATTGCTCGACAGCGGCAACCCAAAGCTTGCCGTTAAAGAGCTTGGCGGCACTGGACGGAGACATGATTGGAACGTAAGCAGGCGCATCGTCGAGAGATGCGGTAGACCGGTCTTCCTCGCCGGTGGATTGGATGCCGGTAACATATGTAAGGCCATCGAGACGGTGCAGCCTTTTGGAGTTGATCTTTGTTCGGGTGTAAGAACGGATGGAAAACCGGACCTGAGAAAGTTGGAAGTGTTCTTTTCCGCGGTCGTCGTTGAGTAAGGCGGTTAACGCACTCGCTACCGGTCGTGTTTCCGCCTGCTTATCTGTGCTAATCTGAGCGTTATGACGATACGGATCGATTGGTTGCGTGGTTGCGCGACCGCGCTTGTGACACCTTTTACAACCCACGGCCGGGTGGACGACGAGTGCCTCAGAAAACTCGTTGAGCGGCAGATCAAGGGCGGTGTAAAGCTGCTTGTTCCATGTGGCACGACAGGCGAGAGCGTGACAATGAGCGAAAAGGAAAGGCTGGCTGTGATAGGGTCCACCGTCGAGGTTGCAAGGCGTCATAAAGCTCACGTAATTGCCGGCACGGGGAGCAATAATACTGCCCTTGCGATCGACTTTACCCGCAAGGCACGTGAAGCGGGTGCCGATGCGGCGCTGGTCGTTGCACCCTATTACAACAAGCCCACCCAGGAAGGGATGTTTGCCCATTTTTCCGAGATCGCAAAATCGGTAAAGGGGTTTCCGATCATGCTTTACAACGTGCCCAGTCGGACCTCTTCAAACATATCGGCGGAAACGACGCTGAGGCTTGCGGAAAAACATGAGAATATTGTTGCCACCAAGGAAGCATCGGGAAATTATTCGCAGGTAATGGAAATTCTCAAGAATCGACCGCGCAATTTTCGGGTGTTTTCGGGTGATGACTCATCCACATTGCCCTTGATCGCCCTCGGTGCCGACGGTCTGGTGTCTGTATGCGCAAACGAGATCCCGAAAGAGACGTCAAAGATGGTGGATCATGCACTAAACGGCTCATTTCACTTTGCACGTAAGGTCCATTACAAGATCTTGCCGCTGATGGAGGCGAATTTCGTCGAATCGTCGCCCGCGCCGTGCAAATTTGTGATGAAAGAGATGGGACTCTGCGAGGAGATCCTACGTTTGCCGCTGGTGCGGGTTACCGAGGCGACACGGGTGAAGTTGCGCAGCGTCATAACCGAGTTGAAATTGATCAAGCCACAGAGAACACAGAGGGCGCAGAGATAAAAACACATGGATCTCAAGGAAAATATCGAGCGGTTAACGCTTCAACCCGATTTCTCATCCGACGATCGCGATGTTTTTGAGGAGTTCAGGGCCGCTCTGCGCCGCGGCGAGATACGCGCCGCCGAAAAGGACCGGGATGGTAACTGGCATGCGAACACGTGGGTCAAGCAGGGAATCTTGCTTGGCTTTCGAATGGGCAAGATGGTCGATATGTCGAACCCCGCCGAAACCTTTCGATTCTTTGACAAGGAAACATATCCGCTTCGGCCGATGACGATCAAGGATAATGTAAGGATCGTTCCTGGAGGTTCGACGATCCGTGACGGCTCGTACATTGCACCTAATGTTGTGCTGATGCCGCCCTGTTATGTGAATGTCGGAGCCTTTGTCGATGAGGGAACGATGATCGATTCGCATGCACTAGTCGGATCTTGTGCGCAGATCGGAAAGCGCGTTCACCTTTCGGCAGCAGCACAGATCGGCGGCGTGCTCGAACCCGTCGGTGCCGTGCCCGTTGTGATCGAAGACGACGTTCTCGTTGGTGGAAACACAGGTGTGTACGAGGGTACTATCGTTAGGACCCGTGCTGTTTTGGCAAGCGGCGTGATCCTGACACGGTCAACTCCGGTATTTGATCTTCCAAATGAACGGATCATTAAATCGGATGGCGAAAAGCCGCTCGAGATCCCGGCCGGGGCTGTCGTCGTTCAAGGTTCGCGTGCGGTATCAAGCGGCTACGGTAAAGAAAACGGACTATCCATCTACTGTCCGATTATCGTCAAGTATCGCGACGAGAAAACTGACGCGTCGACGCGGCTCGAAGATTATTTGCGATAGATTCATAGAGATCCCGGGGGTGACACGATGGATGATCATTACACAAATAGTTGGATTGCAAACCGAAGTCGGCAGGCAATGGACGAGTACGGTCTTGATCCCGATTTCTCGGCAGATGTCTGGGAGCAGGTTAAACAGCTAGAGGCGGATATGCAGCCGGCCCCGGACGCAAAAACATCGGACTTGCGGACACTGTTATGGTCCTCCATCGACAACGCGAGTTCTCGAGATCTGGATCAAATAGAGTACGCCGAGTCATTGCCTAATGGCGATATCAGGGTACGGGTAGCTATCGCCGACGTCGATTCATTGGTCGCAAAGGACACGCCGATCGACCGCCACGCAGCTGAAAACACAGTCACCGTCTATACCGAGAGTAAAGTTTTCCCTCTCTTACCCGAACAGCTGTCGACCGGGTTAACCTCACTCAATGAAGGCGCCGACCGACTTGCGATCGTCGCTGATATGACGGTCAAGGAGACGGGCGATGTACCCGAGAGTACGTTCTACCGCGCGAGCGTGCGCAATTTCGCAAAACTCGCATACAACGACGTCGGCGACTGGATGGATAAGAAGGGCGACGCGCCGGAAAAGGTTGCGAATACACAGGGATTAGCGGATCAACTGAATTTGCAGCAAGAAGCGGCGGTGCGTCTGCAAAAATATCGATCGGCAAAGGGAGCTCTTGAATTTGAGTCAATCGAATCTGAGGCCGTCACAGAAGACGGCCGCATCATTGGCATCAGGTCAGTCGAACCGAACCCCGCAACCAAACTCATTGAGAATTTTATGGTAGCCGCCAATGTCGAGATGGCCCAATTCCTTGAGCAGCATAACTCGCTTTCGCTTCAGCGGGTTGTGAAAACGCCCGAACATTGGGACGGCATCGTGAAGATCGCTGCCGAATTTAATGAAACGCTGCCGGCTGAGCCTGATGCACCGGCTCTTGCTGCTTTTCTTTCAACGCGTCGTGCGGCAGATCCCGATCACTTTCCCGATCTCTCACTGTCGATCATAAAACTTATGGGACGCGGCGAGTGTGTGGTTCAGAGACCGGGGGAGGATGCGGGCGGACATTTTGGTCTTGCGGTGCAAGACTATTCCCACTCGACGGCGCCGAACCGGCGATATACCGATATCGTCATTCAGAGGTTGGTGAAGGCTGTAATTGACGGTCGTCCCTCACCGTATACCGCTGAGGAACTTGATGCGATCGCCGAACACGCCAACATCCAGGAAAGCGCGGCCCGCAAGGTCGAACGCAAAATGCGGAAGATCGTTGCGGCCACGGTTATGCGGCGTCATATTGGGGAGACTTTTGACGCAATTGTTACCGGCGTGACACCCAAAGGAACTTTTGCCCGGATACTACGACCGCCGGTCGATGGACTGATAGTTCGAGGGAATCGTGTGAATCTCGGCCAGAAGGTCCGCGTTCGGCTGCTTTCCGCGGACCCGAACAATGGCTTCATAGACTTCGCTGTAGTGTAGTCAGCCAGACCTTTCTTCGGCACCGGTTTGTTATATTTGCACCAGTGTCAGCGCCGCCATATGCGAAATTCTGTCGAGGTCATAATCAATGGTAGTTCCGGGAGAATAACAAACGAATCCACACGCCGGATCGGACAACTTTTCGATGAACACGAAGTTGATGCCGCGATCCATGTCGCACGGGATGGGGACGCCCTTGAAGCACTTGCGAATCAGGCGGCCACAAGCGACGCGTCGATCATTGTCGCCGGCGGTGGCGACGGCACGGTGAGCGCTGTTGCTTCGGCCGTAATCGGTTCGGGCAAGACGCTCGGCGTGCTGCCGCTAGGGACGCTCAATAATTTTTCGCGCGATCTCGGAATACCACAGGATCTGTCCGAAGCTGTGGGTCTGATCGCCGATAACCACGCCGCCGAAATAGATATTGCCGAGGTCAACGGCCGTGCCTTCATTAACAACTCGAGCATAGGCATTTATCCCCGAATCGTGCTTAACCGTGAGCGGCAGCAGCGCCTCGGAAAGGGTAAATGGTGGGCGGCGGCGTGGGCAGCTTGGCGCGTACTCAGGATATCTCCGTTTTATCGTATTCGGTTGGAGATCGACGGAGCTGAATTTCGCCGGAAGACGCCTTTTGTATTTGTCGGCAACAATGCCTATGAGATGGACCTCTATAACATTGGCCGCCGGCTACACCTCAATGAGGGAGAACTGAGTGTTTATGTATTGCACCGAGGCGGCCGTGTTGGTTTATTGTTGCTTGCTCTGCGTACCCTCTTTGGCCGGTTAAGACAAGCCAAGGATTTCGAGGAGATCCGAACGACCCATCTTAATATAGAAATGCGACGAGAGAGTGTGCTCGTTGCCGTGGACGGAGAGATATCGATCATGACCTCGCCGCTTGAATATCGCATTCGTCCAAAGGCTCTCAGAGTGATCGTTCCCGATACGAGGTAAGGAATGCGTCGCATCGTACATTTATCCGACATTCATTTCGGGAGCGTCGATCTGGCGGTTGCCGAGCGTGCGGTCGAAAAGATCAATATGCTTTCGCCGGATGTCGTTGTTGTTTCGGGCGATCTGACGCAGCGTGCACGCAGTAAGGAATTTCGTGCGGCCCGCGCGTTTTTGGATGAGCTACCCCTGCCCCAGATCGTCGTTCCCGGTAATCACGATGTCCCGCTCTATAATGTCTATCACCGATTTGCTAAACCGCTCGATAAGTTTCGGAAATACATAACGGACGATCTAACGCCCGCGTATATTGACGACGAGATCGCGGTCATCGGTATAAACACCGCTCGTTCTATGACGATCAAGGGTGGCCGCATAAACAAACTCCAGGTCGCGGCGATCAAGCGGCAATTAGGCGAGCTTCCTGACGATACGCTTAAGGTGATCGTCACACATCATCCTTTTGATCTCCCTGAGGGCCACAAAGAACGGGACATTGTCGGCCGCGCCCAGAAGCTGATGTCGACTATTGCGGAATGTGGCGCCGATGTATTTCTTGCCGGTCACCTTCATATGAGTCATTTCGGCAACACGGCAAAGCGATATAAGCTGGACAACGGCCGAGCTGCCCTTGTTATACAAGCAGGGACCGCGACATCGACCCGCGGCCGCGGCGAAGCTCATTCCTTTAATGTCATCGAATTTGAGAATCCGATCATCACCGTCAGAAAGCTGGATTGCCAGTCGCTCGAGTTGGGATTTCGCGAAGTGCAGACTCGCCGCTACGAGCACACTCGGGAGGGCTGGACGCCTGCCCGCGAAGCATAAGCCGGGTGTTTTCATTTATTCCTATAAATCACATAAGATAAACGCATGGAAAACGAACCAGAAGAAGCTCCCGACCAGCCGGCGCATAGATCGTTAAAAGAAAAGATCTCCGGTTTTGGGCAAAAAGTCCTGGGCGAGATCGAAAGCGTTGGAGGTGCCTTAACCGGTGACCCAATGACCGAAGCCGAAGGACAATTTAATATAGAGGTCGGTGATATCCGCGAGGAACTCGCCGACGCCGCAAAGGAAGAAGCCGAAAAGGATAATGGCCGCTAGTACCGTCGAGCACTCAATTCTCGCCACACGTCTTCGCGGTCTGCAGCCGACGCTTATAAGACAGTTTTTCGAACGGGCATTGCCGGACAGTATAAATTTCGGACTTGGCGAACCTGATCTTCCGACACCACAGTTCCTCCGCGAGGAAGCCGCGCGAGTCGCTATCGAGGAGCAAAATGGTTATACGGCGCACGCGGGGATTCCCGCCCTGCGCGAAAAGATAGCGGAACAATATCCACATCTAAAACTTGGTTTAGACCGCATTGTTGTCACCTGCGGCTCGCAAGAGGCGATGGCGGCGGCGTTCCTTGCGATAGTTGACCGGGGCGATGAAGTGCTCGTGCCGGACCCAAGTTTTCCGGCATATGACGCCTGCGTGCGTATCGCCGAGGGCGTACCGGTTTACTACAGGCTACCTGCCGAGAAACAGTTCGCGTTCGATATCGATGAATTTCAGTCAAAGATAACGCCAAAGACAAAAGCCGCCGTAATTATCAGCCCGTCAAATCCAACGGGGAAGATCCTTTCGCGACATGATCTTGAGCAGATAGCCGAGGTTTTGAAGGACACGGGGATCTATCTGATCGCGGACGAGATCTACGGCGATCTTTACTTTACCGAGCGGCCTCGATCGGCATCCGAATTTTACGATAAGACCATCATCGTAAGCGGTTTATCGAAATCACTAAGTATGACGGGCTGGCGTCTTGGTTGGGTTGCGACCTCGCAAGCTGATGTCGTCAGGGGCATACAGGTTTTGCATGGATACCTGACCGTCTGCACAT
>OCZT010000599.1_pt1 | contig 36153 bp, 48 predicted proteins | sample 1539031 | NCBI WGS metagenome assembly OCZT01 (sample SAMEA3539308, study PRJEB22396) | soil metagenome | biome: tundra; feature: field; material: soil | place: USA | collected 2010-05 | depth 0.15 m | reverse complement strand
TGGCGCACCAGGCCGGCATCACGCCGCAGACCGCGAGTTCGCATCTGGCGAAACTCGAAGCCGGCGGCCTGATCGCGCAGGACAAGCAGGGCCGCCACCGTTATTACCGCCTCACCGATCCTGACGTCGCCGGCGTGCTTGAGGGCCTCGCGGGCCTGGCCGCGCGCGCCGGCCACATGCGCGTGCGCACCGGGCCGAAGGATCCGGCGCTGCGCCGCGCGCGGGTCTGCTACGATCATCTCGCCGGCGATCTCGGCGTGCAGATGCTCGACAGCATGAAACAGCAGCGGCTGATCCGGCAGCGGAAACAGGACATCGAACTGACCGCCGAGGGCGAGCGTTTCCTGGCGAAGACCCTGCAGATATCGGCCGAAGCCCTCGCCCATCCGCGCCGCCCGGTATGCAAGGCCTGCCTCGACTGGAGCGAGCGGCGCCATCATCTCGCCGGCACGCTGGGTGCCGCTATGATGACGCGATTTACCGAGCTGAAATGGGCCGCGCGCGATGCGGCCCCCGGCAGCCGCGTCGTCAATTTCACCCGCAACGGCGAGAAGCGGTTCGCGGCGCTGTTCGGCAACAGCGAAGAGCGGCCCGTTCAACTCTCCCAGCTCGCGTGAGCGAGGCAGGGACCACAAGCGCAGTCCCTGCCATCGCGCGTCTTACCAATTTCTAAAACAACGCCGGCCGAACGGCCCGGAATGCCAGCCGGGCGGGCAGTTAAACATCGGGCGGCATCCACCATAGGGACCACGGTGCCAGCCGGCGCCGCAGCCACCCGCGACGCGGATGGTGTCGGTCGACACGGCCTGGTCCAGCGGAGCCAGAGGCATCGCCTGGGCAGACACCGCCATCAGGCCGAGGCCAATGGCAAACGCAGATGCAGCAAACACTTTCATGGGCTTCTCCTTTCCTCTCTTCATTCGCCGCGACGCGGCAGAATCCAAATTTACGCAAACAATGATATGGCGCTCCGGTAACGATAAGACCGCCTTCCCTGACATCGCCCGCCTTTGCCTTGCGCAATGGCGAGTGACGGGGAGATTTTGATCGCGTCGAGATGAACGCTCGCTGAACCGGGCCGCGTCGATGGTAACACGTCTGCGATAACTCCAGCGTCGTCCCGGCGAACGCCGGGACCCATACGCCGTGGACTCTCGAGTGACTGATGGAGCCAGTGTCTCGTGCAACATTAACGCCGCGGGCTATGGGTCCCGGCGTTCGCCGGGACGACGTTGCACCGGACCCTCACGCCGCGCCGAATTCTTCCGCGAGCACGAAAATCTCCCGCGTGCGCGTGACGTCGGGCCAGCAGCGGTCGAATTCGGCGACCAGCGCGTTCAGCGCTTCTCCGCTCATGGCGCGATCGAGCGCAGCCTGATCGGCGAATTGATAGCTCGCCACATGCACCGCCGGATCGCTCACGCTCCAGCTCCGCCACGCCTTCTCTGCGCCAAACGCCTTCACCGCGTCGGGCAGATGCTCGCTGTGATACCACTTATCGAACGCCGCACGTTTGGCAGGATCGGCGACGGTGGCGCGGACGACGAAAAAGGCTGCTGACATTGGCTTTCTCCGCATGGAAAATCGCTCAGACATCTATCGCGAATGTTACCTCGACGCGAGGTCTAAACCCAACCGCCCCGCGCCATGATGGCGGCGCAGAGCAGGATGATGACGATGCTCAAGAGTTCGCCGTGAATGACCGCGGTGATCAATCTCAGTTTCCTGGCGCTGACTGATGGCACCTGCCCGGCCTTCAGCGCCCCGCGCCACGACAGAAACTCGACCGTCGGGATGATCGACAACAGCCCGACCGCGATGAAGACCGAGAATTTTGTCAGGAAGGCGTGGCTGTGGAAATAATAGTCCGCACCCTTTTCAAAAAAGAACACCCGCAACAGCCCGATGACGAGCAGCGCGCCGGCGGCGATGCCGAGCACCATGTCGGTGACCTGCAGCCTGCGCGCCGACGAAAGCGTCAACTCCCCGCGGATCAGCGTGAATTCGATGGCGACCGCAGACACCAGCGTGAAGGCGCAGAGATGGTGAAGGAAGGCGAACAGCGTGGTCATGGCGCGGGCTCCGTTTGCTAGCCTGGCAGCTTGCCGCCGACAGACTTATAAAACTGAGCAAGCTGGTTTGCGAGTAGAGAGCCCAGAAGCCCCTCCATTTTCGAAACATCGATCTTGCCGTCAAGGAACGCCAAGTCTGCAGCATCAAGGGCATCAAAATACGGCTTGCGATTGTCAACAATTTGATCTGGAATTGTGGGAGTGCCGGGCAAAATCGAACCCGCTCGAATGGAAAGCACCACATAGGAAACGATGCGGGAGGTGCGTCCGTTGCCGTCGGCAAATGGATGAATCCAGTTCAATCGCCACATCAGGTAAGCCGCTAGATGAATCGGCGTACTCTCATTCCAGTGATCGTTGACGTAATCACACATGTCCTCGACTAATTCGGGAACTAAGTAGGCGGCGACGGGCTCGTGCTTGCTGCCTTCAATGGCAACGCCGCCCGGACGATAATTCCCTGCGTAGGAGCTAATTCCCGCAAGGGCCTCGCGCTGCAATCCAAGAATTAGCGAAGGGCGCAGCTTGAACAAACCCCGATCCAGCGCACTATGGATTGCGCCGATCGCGGCGTCATATTGCCGGAAGCCATTTCTTGCTTCGGCTACCGCTTTGGCTTGAGGGTCTGTGATTAACTCAGGTTCGAGCGCGCGGCTGTCCCGCCGGCCGCGCTCACCACCCGTCATTTCTTGTCCTGGGCCAGCTTCTCGGCCTCGCGATCGACCATTTCCCGCGTGATCAGCTCGTTTTCGAAATGCGTGTTGCCGTAGACAAAGCTGCGCCGCTGTTCTTCTAGGTGTTCCGGTGTCGGCTTGGCGGTCTTGGCGGCTTCAAGGAGCTTTTTCAGGGCGTCGGTCATGGGAGTCATATAATCGAATCGGGTTAAAAATGCCATTGTGCATCTTGATCAATTTTGCCTACAACGGCAAATTGTCGTGCTTCTTCGCGGGCATTTCCACCTTCTTGTCCCTTAGCATCGCCAGCGCCCGCGCAATCCTTTTCCGCGTCGAGTGCGGCATGATGACGTCGTCGATATAGCCGCGCTCGGCGGCGACGAACGGCGACAGGAAGCGGTCCTCGTATTCCTTGGTCCGCGCGGCGATCTTGTCGGCGTCGCCGATATCGCTGCGGAAGATGATCTCGACCGCGCCCTTGGCGCCCATCACGGCGATCTGCGCGGTCGGCCAGGCGTAGTTCATGTCGGCGCCGATTTCCTTCGACGCCATCACGTCGAACGCGCCGCCATAGGCCTTTCGGGTGATCACCGTGACCAGCGGCACCGTGCATTGCGAATAGGAAAACAACAGTTTGGCGCCGTGCTTGATTAGCCCGCCATATTCCTGCGCGGTGCCCGGCAAAAAGCCCGGCACGTCCACAAAAGTGACGATCGGAATGTTGAAGGCGTCGCAGAACCGCACGAAGCGCGCGGCCTTGCGTGAGGCGTCAGAGTCGAGCACGCCCGCCAGCACCATCGGCTGGTTGGCGACGAAGCCGACGGTGCGGCCGGCGATGCGGCCGAAGCCGGTGACGATGTTCCTGGCGAAGGTTTCGGAGATCTCGAAGAAGTCGCCCTCGTCCACCACCTTCAAGATCAATTCCTTCATGTCGTAGGGCTTGTTCGGATTGTCGGGGATCAGCGTGTCCAGCGACATGTCGACCCGCCCGATGTCATCGAAGCTCGGCCATTCCGGCACGCCGTCGGTATTGTTGCTGGGCAGAAAGTCGATCAGCCGGCGCATCTGCAACAGCGTCTCGACGTCGTTCTCGAATGCGCCGTCGGCGATCGAGGAGCGCGTGGCGTGCACGGAGGCGCCGCCGAGTTCTTCGGCGGTGACGACCTCGTTGGTGACGGTCTTCACCACGTCGGGTCCGGTGACGAACATGTAGCTGGTGTTCTTCACCATGAAGATGAAGTCGGTCATGGCCGGCGAATAGACGTCGCCGCCGGCGCAGGGGCCCATGATGACCGAGATCTGCGGGATTACGCCCGACGCAATGACGTTGCGGCGGAACACATAGGAATAGCCCGCCAGTGCGGCGACGCCTTCCTGGATCCGCGCGCCGCCGGCGTCGTAGAGCCCGACGATCGGCGCCCTCGCCTTCATCGCCATGTCCTGGATCTTTACGATTTTCTGCGCGTGGGTTTCCGACAGCGAGCCGCCGAACACGGTGAAGTCTTTCGCAAAGACAAACGTCTTGCGGCCGTTGACGGTGCCCCAGCCGGTGACGACGCCGTCGCCCGGCACTTTGGTCTTCTCCATGCCGAATTCCACCGAGCGGTGCTCGACGAACATGTCGAATTCCTCGAACGAGCCCTTGTCGAGCAGAAGCTCGATGCGCTCCCGCGCCGTCAGCTTGCCGCGGGCGTGCTGCGCCTCGATGCGCTTTTCGCCGCCGCCGAGCTTGGCGCCGGCGCGCCGCTCCTCAAGGCCGTCCAGGATGTGTTTCATGTCTGCTTTCCCGCCAAATTCGGTTGGGTTCTAACACGGCATTTTGCCGGCGGGAAACGCCCCTCCCCGCATCTGGCACGCCTGCCCGGCGCACGATATATCCGGGGCCACAATGGAGACGAAGCCCATGGCCGATATCGCGAGCGCAGAAACCGCAGGCACCGTATCAGGCGGATTGCGGACGCTGCTCCGGCTGGAGGGGCTGACGCTGTTTGCGGGCATGACGCTGCTTTACGCGGTCTGGGGCGGATCGTGGTGGATCTACGCCATCCTGTTTCTGGTGCCCGATCTGAGCTTCGCGGCCTATCTGGCCGGCCCCAGGGCCGGCGCCATCGTCTATAACGCCGCCCACAGCTATATGGCGCCGATGGCGCTGATGGTCACAGGCCTTGGCATGTCCTCGCCGCTGGTGCTTTCGATCGCGACGATCTGGCTGGCGCATATCGGCATCGACCGGGCGCTCGGCTACGGCCTGAAATATGCGACCGGCTTTGGCTTCACCCATCTCGGCCGCATCGGCAAAGACGCGACCAGGATGGCTTGAATGTTGCGCCGGGCTATTTCTCGCCGACCTTGAACGGCGGCTCCTTGCCGGGGGGCGTGGATTCCTCCGCCATCGCCAGCATCATCGCCACCATGACGTAGTTACCCGCCACCGCCGTCAGGTCCACGATCTGCTGATCGTTGAAAACCTTCTTGGCCCGCGCGTAGGTTTCGTCGGAAACCTTCTGCGTGGTGGTGAGCTCGGTGACGAAATCGTAAACGACAGCCTCGTCCTCCGCCATGTTCGACGGCCGCTTGCTGGCTTTCAGTTCGGCGATGATGTCGGGCGAAAGACCGGCCTTCGCCGCCAGCGGCGCGTGCGCGTACCATTCGACCTGCGAGCGCCACTGCCGTCCGATGATGAGGATCGCAAACTCGTTGAGCTTGGTCGGCACCGAGGTCTCCCAGCGCAGATAATGAAACAGGTCGAACAGCCGCTGACCCAGCACCGGGCTGCGCATCATCGGGTTGTAGGGTCCGGCGAGGCCGACGCTCGAGACCTTCATGACCTGCTCGCCGAGCGGCTTTTGCGCTTCGTTGAGCTGATCCATGGTCAGTTGCGGAAAGCGCGGCTCCTTGCTGGTGGCGGGCTGCGCCAGCATCGTGGCCGCGAACCAGCCGCCGGCTGCGGCAACCGCGATTGACGACATCCAGGCTGCAGATTTCATGATTTCCTCCGTGCGTTTTTTTATAGGTGCGGAAATGCTAGTCCAGTAGCGCGGCGCGCGCCAGCCGGATGGCACATATCAGCAGCGACGGATCCGATCGCGCCGCTCTCGGTCAGGCCTGCGTGGCACGCGAGATCTGAGTTAGGGATGGAGAACCGGGTGCGTATTCGGTGGGGGCGCCTGCTCCATGGCGGCCTGTTCCGGCAGCTTCTCCCCATGCACCGCAAGAGGGGGTCCAATCCAGAGCGGATCTGCCAGATGATCCCTGCGCGGATTTGTCGTGTTCGGATGCACCAGAATGCTCAAGCGTCCGTGGTCAAGCATCAGCCATGGCACCAGCACTGGAAATACGTCCGTAGCAAAGGCTATTTGAAACATTGCCTGATCGTGCGGGCCAACCTTCACGTCATGCCAGCGACCCAAGGTGACGGAAAAACGTTCGTCTATCCATGTTCGCAGCCGCTCGGCCTCCGACCGTGTTGCGGAGGGATCGTAATAGACGTGAGCGTGGAAGCTTGCGATCTCGTTTGTCGATCTCGGGGTAGGACTATGCGGCAAGTCCGTCATCTCTACTTCCTTTGCTAAATGAGCAGGGTTACGCCTATCGGCAGCGACGGATCAGATCGCGCCGATATCGCCGAGGCACTGCTGCGCCAGCTTCATGCGATCGGCGATATGGCGCGGCTCGCGCACATCGAGGTTAAGCGCAAACACCGTACTCGCACTGCCCTTCTCGGCCCAGCCCACCAGCCAGCCGAGCGACGGCCTGCCGGCCTCGGCAGCCACGACGCCGGTCTTGGCACGGATGATGGAATCGCCGACTTTTGTGACCGGCAGGATATCGCGAACCAGATCCTGGCTGCGTTTCGACACCGGCAGCGCGCCGCGCCGGAGCCGGTCGACGAAATCGACCTGCTGCACCGGATCGATACGCAGATTGCCGGTCAGCCAGAACTGGTCGATGCCGCCGCCGATGTCGCGGTTGCCGTATTCGAACAGGTCGACGTATTTCTGCATCCGCTCCGCGCCGATACGGCGGGCGATCTCCTGATAAACAGGCACGGCAGACGCGGCGATCGCGGTGCGCATTGTGTGATCGCGATTCCAGGCATCGACGCTTCTGACAACGCCGTCCCACTTGAAAATGTCCTTGTCGGGATCGTCGACGACGCCTGTTTCCAGCGCGATCACCGAATTCGGAATCTTGAAGGTCGAGGCCGGCAGCTTCGCCTCTCCGGAACGATCCTTGTCGCTGGCGATGACAAGATAGTCGTCGGCCTTGTATCCGACGAAGGTGCCGACCGTTCCCTCGTCGGTAAAGTGCTTGGCCAGATCCTCGCGAATCTCGCTGCGCTGGGGCGCGACATTGGCAAAGCCGCGCGACGGCAAAAAGCTCGCGGCCGCAAGCAGACCGAGGACATGGCGGCGATCGATCAAGGCAGCATCCGTTGTAACCAGAAGACTGCGGCGACGATGCTGACGACATCGTGGTAAAACAATGACATCGGGAAGAGGCTAGCGAATTCGTCCCGACAGCCGCAGCACGAAGACCAGCACTTCCGCTACCGCCTTGTAGAGCTCCGCCGGAATTTCATCACCGAGTTCGACGTTGGAGAGCGCTCCGGCCAGTACTTCGTTTTCCTCGATCGGGATGTCATGGGCTTTGGCGACCTCGATGATCTTCTCACCGAGGCTCCCCCTGCCCTTGGCGACGACCCGCGGCGCACCTGTCTTGTCGTAGTGCAGCGCGACCGCAAGCTGGTTCCTTGCTTCCACGCTCATAGCGCGCGATCCAGAAAATGCCCGGCAGGCGCCGGCGCAGACTGCGGGGGCGCGCCATCCCGGATCACAATATCGCCGGGCTGAAGCTCGGCCCTGCTGAGCGCCCGGCTCAATTGCGCAGCACCGGCGCGCAACTGCGCCGCGGTCGCAGGCCGTTCCGCCCACATCCGCACCGATGTCCGCTCCCCGCTCAGCGATACCAGCGCATGGACCGGCCCCGCGGGCTCGATGTCGAGCGAGAACCGCGCCCGCCAGACCCGCTGGGCCGCCTCAACCTCGCTGCCGCCGCCATCGCGCGAAACTGCGAACTGCGCCATCGCCGTTCCCTGCGGCGTCGCAAAAGGAATCTCGAAATGCCAACGCGGCGTAGCCGGATCTACACGTGCGCCGGAGGTATCGACACGATCCGGCAGTGACGCCACCTGCAACAATGTCTGGCGCGCAATTGCGGCATCGGTGTTGTCAAGCAGACGATGCGCACTTGTTGCCAGCGGCGCATCGGGGGCGATCGATGGCAAGGCAACGGGTTGCGCCGAGGGCAACGCTCCGCGAAATGGCGGAGGCGGCGTGTTGGTATGAAAGGTGACGTCGTCGTTGCGTCCATCTTTCAGCGTTGCCGGTGCCAGTGACGTGTTGCCGACACCCCTTGGGAGTTCCTGCAGCGCCTCCTGGAGCAGATTCAACGCCGCGCCAACCGTCGGCGCGCGTGGCCCGGCATTCGCTGGTGTTGCCGAGAGCACGATCCGGCCGTTGCTGTTCGCTTCCAAAGTTTCATCGGCGACCGGCAAGCGCGCCTGCGGCAGTAGAATTTCATGCACCTCGAGGTCGGGAGCCAACGATGGAGCAAGCGTCGATGTCGCCTCAGCATGCGGCAGAGATGCGGTTGTGGAATTGGCAGGAGCCCCGGGCACAGGCTGCTGCGCCACCGTTGCCGACGCGGTGGGGCTCTCGGCTGCGCCGAGCGACGACAGAAGCGTCTGGCGAAGCACGATCAGCGCTGCCTTCAGATCGGGCATGCCGGCTGCGGACGAAACAGATCCCGAGGCGAGCGAAGCCTCGAGAAAGAGCCCGGATTTTTGAAAGGCATTCTTGACGTCGCTGCCGGCCAGATTTTGATCGAGGCTGGTCTGCTGCGCCAGCACTTGCATCACCGCCTGTTGCAATTTTGGCGGCAGGCCGCCGGCCGCGGCGGCGACGCCCAGATTTGCAAACAATGGCGCCTGGCTGCCCTGCTGTGTGGCCGCACTCTGCGCCGCCGCGGAAACTGCCATTCGCTCAAGCGGCGTCAGTTCAATCCTGGGCGGCGGCGAAGCACCGAGCGAAGGAATAACCGCGGCATCGGCGATCGCATTGGGCGCCAGCGCTACGGTGTCAGAGGACGTGCCGACCGAAGGGCCCGCGCCCTGTCCGACAACCGCGAGCCTGATACCGTCCGGGGTCTGCGATACCGCAAGCTGCAGGACCTGGCCGGCCTGCAGCGGAATTTCCGAGAGAACATCGATCGAAAGACTTGATATCGCGATCCGCACCAGATTGTCGGAGAGAAGCTTGAGCACCTGGGCATCGATCACAGTTCCCGGCTGCAGCACGAGCTCGGGCGCCGCATTCTGGGAGGCAATCACCGGAAGGATCGGATTGACGGAGATCGACATGTTCAGCCTCGCTGGGCTGTGGAAGCTAGCCCAGCGTCGTAAACCTCCCGTTAACCGATCGCAGGATTCAGGGCCCTGAGAATGCTTGCGGCGGCCCGGAAATCGACCAACCGGGCCGCGCGGCGCGCGGCGACCTCTTCATCCACCCCCCATTTTTCGATGTTCCAGTCCTCATCGACATGGGCGGCGGCCCAGACCTGATCCTGATCGAGCACGCCGCGCAGCAGCGCCAATGCAAGCAGCGCCGAGCCCGTCAATGTCGTTACCACGTGCAAAGCCGCGACCGACCAGGGGTCATCGGGCAGCGCCGCGCGCGCGGCTTCCATCGCAGAATCGGGCTGGCGGACGTGCACGATCCCCTCGGCGAGAATGAAATGGGCCCCCAGCGCATCCGCGGCCCAAAACAACACGGGATCCCAAAGTGCGGCTTCCCGCGCCACCAGCGCTTCCGGATGCCCGGCGCGATAGAACAACAGATCCGACCCAAGGTATTTCGCGACGTCCTCGGCGACGGCCTCGACCCGGTCGACCACGGCATCGACGACGCTGTTGGCGAGCCGCGTGAATGGCATCGTCAGGGGATCGATGATCTCCTTCTGCGCATCCCATTCCGCAGCTATGGCGTCGGCGATTTCCCGGGTCGGCGCAACCAGGGGACGCCCGGAAGGGGTGCGGACCGGCCTGTCGTCGAGGGTAATTGCAAAGCCATCCGGCGCCTCGACCACGCCGGCATTGGCGTAAAAGCGCTTCCGGCGCGGCCCGCGGCTCGTGCGCCTGACCGCCTCCTGCGGATCGAGCGGAGATTTTCCGGATACTTCGTCGAACAATTCACGCATTCGGTTTTCGGCTTCTGTCTGTCAGCGATATCTGTGGGTAAGAGTATGATAAGGATCGGCGCAAATAAAGCTGAAGCGGCGATGGCAAGGATTTTCGGAGCGATACTGGTTCTGCTTGCCGGTCTCGGTGTCTCGACGCTCGAGGCGGGGTTCCGTTCGCCGGAATCGCTGGTCCGGAATGTCTACGCTTATTACGGCGACCGGTCGTCCAATCTCTCCAGCGGGCTGCCCCACGATTCCGCTACGGCGCGCCAGTTCTTTGATCGGAGTTTGCGGGGAGCATGGAGTCTTTCAAAGACCCAGCCTTACGATTTCTTCGTCCAGAGCCCGACCTGGAAGCTCGGCGCCGTCTCGATATCAATCCTTCGCAAGCAGTTCGACAAGACCTATGTCGCTGTCGCATTTGACAATAACGGCCGCGCGGTGACGCTGAATTTCATTCTCGTCAACGGACCCGACGGCTGGGTCATTGCGGACGTCGAGAGCCCGCAGGATTCGCTGCGCATGTTTCTCGTCCAGTACAACAACTGAGAAAAGCCCCGATCATCGATTGGCGCAGGCGCGCGAATACGCCGCGCGCTCGTTCGGGCCGAGGCCGGCGGCGGCTCCTTCGTCGAGGCAAGTATTGATCCGGTCGCTGAAAGAAGGGCGCGGCGCCGGGGCAAAGGTCTGGCGCAGCGGCGCGTCCATCTGCGGCACCACCGGTGGCTCGATTTTGGGCGGTGGCAGCGGTGGAGGCGGCGGCGGGTTGAACTGGGATGCGCCCGGCGGAAGCATCTGCGCCGAAGCGGCGTCCCCGAAAGCCAGCGCTGCCACGACCGCGCAGATAAGGATCGATAACCGTTTCATGGAGGATATCTCGTGATCCCCCGGGAAAACCGCAAGTTAACTTATTCTTCAGGCGCATTCTCGATCGGATCGAACCGGTCGGCCTCAAGGCCCAGCAGGTTCCATGATTGCAGCATATGCGGGGGCAGCGGCGCGGTGGCGTCGATAAATCCGCCGCGGGGATGCGGAATCACGATCCGGCGCGCCAAAAGATGCAGCCGCTTCTGCAGGCCACCCGGCAATTGCCAGTTTTCCTTGTTGAAATATTTGGGGTCGCCGACGATGGCGTGATCGATATGCGCCATGTGGGCCCGCAACTGATGGGTCCGCCCGGTGACCGGCTTCAACGATACCCATGCAAGCTTCTGCGCCGAGGTCTCCACCACCGCATAATAGGTCACGGCATGGCTGGCGCCCTCGTCGCCGTGAGCGGCAATCCGCATGATGGTATCGTCCTCGCTCTCCTCCTTGGCGAGATAGGTCGAAATGCGGCCCTGCTTCGGCTTCGGCACGCCCGCCACCAGCGCCCAGTAGATCTTGCGCGCCGAGCGATGGCGGAACGATCCGGTCAGCGCGGTCGCGGCGAAACGCGTCTTCGCGATCAGCAAGCAGCCCGCCGTCTCCTTGTCGAGCCGGTGAACCAGCCGGGGCTTCTGCCCTTTCGCATCGCGCATCACTTCCAGCATCTGATCGATGTGCCGCGTGGTGCCGGAACCGCCCTGCACCGCCAGGCCCGCGGGCTTGTTCAGCACCATGACGTCGGCATCCTCGTACAGGATCATGTCCTTGAGGGCCTGCAGCGTCTTCGTCGCCGCTTCCGTGAGACTTCCGGCCACCTTGGGCGCATCGAGTTTTAATGGCGGAATGCGGACGCTTTGCCCCTCCTCGAGCCGGTCCTTGCTGTCGGCGCGCTTGCCATTCACGCGCAGCTCGCCTTTGCGGACGATGCGCTGGATGTGGGAGAATGACAGGCCGGGAAAGCGCGCCTCGAGAAAGCGGTCGACGCGCATGTTGTTCTCATCCGCCGTCACCACGACGGTCTGAACTTTTGTCGGCAGCGGCGGCGCCTCGGCGACGATCTTCTCAGGCTCGGCAATGAAAGGGGGCGGCTTTGCTGCGCGGGGCGCCGAGGTCGAGAACCGCGCCGGCGGCTTGCCGCCGGGACGATGGGCCGGTGGCCGCTCGGCCTGCGATCCGCGATACGGGCGCGCGCCTTTGGGGCGGTCGCCTGACGGGCGGAGGGGTCTCTTGACGCGACGGCTCATGGTTGTTGGGGCTCCGATTGAACCGCTGGGTAGCGCAAAAGCAGGGGATCGTCACGGCGAAATCAGTACAAATCCTGCACGGGATCGGCCATGCTCCGCAGAACGGCCAACAAACCAACGGGAGCATCAGGGATGGCGTTACCGAGATCGGCTTTGGCCGTTGTTGCGGCCATGATCGCGAGCGCGGCGGCGGCGCAGCAAGGCCCAATGCCGGCGGAAATAGCCGCCAAACTAGCGGAATTGGGGCGCGTCATCGACCCGCCGAAGACCGCCCCGCTCTATGCGCCGCTGCAGCAAAAAGAACCGTACCAAGGCGTCAGGATCGAGCGGGACGTCAAATACGGCGCGGCCGATCGCAATCTGCTCGATGTTTTCATGGCGGAGACGGCTGCATCGGCCCGGCCGGTGCTGATCTATGTTCACGGCGGCGGCTTTGTGGCCGGGAACAAACGCGCGCCCGGCAGCCCGTTTTACGACAACGTGATGCTGTGGGCGGCGAAAAACGGCTTTGTCGGCGTCAACGTCACCTATCGCCTTGCGCCGCAAGCGGTCTGGCCGTCGGGCGCGGAAGATCTGGCCGCGGCGGTTCTGTGGGTCTCGGACAAGATCGGTCAGCGTGGCGGCGATCCCGCCCGCATCTACCTGATGGGACATTCCGCCGGCGCGGTTCATGTCGCAAGTTATGTCTCGCACCCGGAGTTTCACAAGGTCAGGGGCGGCGGCCTTGCCGGCGCGATTCTGGTGTCGGGTATTTACGATCTGACGGCGACGCCCGCCGGCGATCCCGAGCGCGCCTATTTCGGCGCCGATCCCTCGCGCTACGCCGAACAGTCCTCGCTGCAGGGTTTGCGGACGACGAGGATCCCGCTGATGATCGCTTCGGCCGAACTGGACCCGCCCGATTTCGTGCAGCAATTCGACCTCCTGAAGGAGGCCGCATGCAAGGGAGCGAGCGGATGCCCGCACGCGATCATGTTGCCGCAGCACAGTCACATGTCGGAAGTCTATTCGATCAATACCGCGGACACGCGCCTGACCAACGAGATTTTGGATTTCGTCAGGACCGGCAAATAGCGCGTCTTCATTGGAGCTGTGCCGCAGGCAAGCCCCTCAATCGCATTGAGCCTGCGTTTTGAAAAGCGCGAGGTCGTAACTGGCATGGGTGGAGGTGACATGTTTTGCCGCCTCGCTTGCAGCCGCGCAGGCAGCGACCCTTTCGCCGTTCTGTAATCGCGCGAATGCGAGATTCGACCATGCGTCTCCAAAATCTGGATTGTCGATCACGGCCTGCTCCAGCACTGACTGAGCATCGCGCGGACGTTTCGCAATCATAAGAAGACGGCCGTAGTCCGCGTTGACGTTTTTCAGCGGATCAGGTTGCTTCCGTGCGATTTTGAACAATTCTTCCGCGAATTCGACATCATTGAAACGGGTCTGCACGACCGCAGCAAGGCCGTGATAGACTTCGCTCCGTTCCGGCGCCAAGAGAAACGCTTGGTTGAATCGTTTCGCCGCCTCCGGCAGATTACCTAAGGCCAATGCCTTCCACCCACGCAGGGCCGTTTCTTCAAAAGCCTTTTCGCGCGTTCCGACCGCTTGAATTATACCGCTGACAAAGGCATCATCTATCGCACGCATCGCCGGCGTCTTTTCGACAAAACCAAAAAATGGCTGTTCGTTGATCGGCCCTGAATAGACTTTCTTGGTAACTTTTACACCGGGCGCAACCTCGACCATTTCGGCCCGCGCTGGCTGAACGGACAGTTGTAGCGCGCATGCCAACGCAAACGCGATCCCGAAAAATCGGCAGATCAGCGCTGCTTTGCGCATTTTATTCAACAAAGATCGAAACAGATCAGACTCCGCCATCCTATCCCCGCTCCTTGCGCAGCTTCGCCCAGTATTCCAGCCGTTTTCTAATCTCGCGCTCGAATCCGCGGTCGGGCGGATCGTAAAAAGTCTGGCGGCCGAGCGCTTCCGGGAAATAGTCCTGGCCGGAAAAAGCCTCCTGCGTGTCGTGGTCGTATTCGTAGCCGCCGCCATAGCCTTCCGACTTCATCAGCTTGGTCGGCGAGTTCAGGATGTGCTTCGGCGGCAACAGCGAACCGCCCTCCTTTGCGGCGCGCATCGCCGCGCCAAACGCCTTGTAGGCGGCGTTCGATTTCGGCGCGGTGGCGAGATAGATCACCGCCTGCGCGATCGCCAGTTCGCCCTCCGGATGGCCGAGGAAGTCATAGGCGTCCTTGGCGGCGTTGGCGACCACCAGCGCCTCCGGATCGGCGAGACCAATGTCCTCGACCGCCATCCGGACCACGCGCCGCGCCAGAAACAACGGGTCTTCGCCGGCGTCCATCATCCGCGCGAGGTAATACAATGCCGCGTCGGGATCGGAGCCACGCACCGATTTATGCAGCGCCGAGATCAGATTGTAATGTCCGTCCGCCGACTTGTCGTAGATCGGCGCGCGGCGCTGCAGAATGTCCTGCAATTGCGCCGCATTGAACGTTTCGCCCTCGCGCGCGGCGCGCCAGACTTCTTCGGCGAGCGCCAGTGCGGCGCGGCCGTCGCCGTCGGCCATGCGCACCAGCACGGCGCGGGCTTCATCGTCGAGCGGCAGCTTCTTGCCCTCGATGTTTTCGGCATGGACGAACAGCTTTTCGATTGCCGTCGGATCCAGCGAATGAAACACCAGAACCCGCGCCCGCGACAGCAACGCGGCGTTGAGCTCGAACGAGGGATTTTCGGTGGTCGCACCGACCAGCACCACAGTGCCGTCTTCCATCACGGGCAGAAATGAATCCTGCTGCGCGCGATTGAACCGATGCACCTCGTCGACGAACAGCAGGGTTCCCTTGCCCATCTCGCGCCGCGCGCGCGCGGCGTCGAACGCCTTCTTCAAATCGGCGACGCCGGAAAACACCGCCGAGAGCTGCTCGAAATGCAGTTCGGTGGCATCCGCCAACAGCCGCGCCACCGTGGTCTTGCCGGTCCCCGGCGGTCCCCAGAAGATCAGCGAACCCAGCGTGCGCGTCGCCAGCATGCGCGTCAGCGCGCCGTCCTTGCCAAGGATATGATCCTGTCCGACGACGTCCGACAGCGTGCGCGGGCGCAATTTGTCCGGAAGCGGATGCGGCGCATCCCGTTCCATCCCCGCGGCAGCGAACAGGCTTGTACCTTCGCGTGGTCGCTTCGGACTCATCCGCCGAGCGTAACGTTGATCTGCTGGCCGCCGCGCGCCAGGGTGATGCGCCAGACCCGGGCGGTTTCGCGCGTCGCCTTCTCAAGATCGCTGGTCTTGGCGATCTTCTGATTGTTCACCGCCAGGATGATGTCGCCCTTCTGGAATCCGACGCTGGCGGCCGTTCCGCCATCGGCCAGATCGGTCACCACGACACCTTCGGTGTCCGCATCAAGATGCATTTCGTCAGCCACCGCAGGCGAGATGTTCGCAACCTTGGCGCCCTGGAACGGCGAACGTCCCGTCAAGACGATTTCGTTGCGGCCCGTATCGGGCGCGGTTTCAAGCGGCACAGTCAGCTTCACCGTCTTGCCGGCACGTTGCACATCGATCTGCGACGCACCGCCGAGCGGACGCGTCGCAAAGCGGTAATCGAAGGCATTGGGATCGTCGACCGCCTGCCCGTCGATTGCGACGATCAGGTCGGACGACTTCAGCCCTGCCCGCGCCGCCGGACTGTTCGCAACGACATTGGCGACCAGCGCCCCGGTCGGAAGCTTGAGCCCGAGCGTTTCGGCGATCTCCGGCGTCACCGCCTGCAATCGCGCGCCAAGCCACGGCCGCTTGACGGCGTTGCCGCCGTTCTTCGCGGAAGCGACGACGACGCGCACCATGTTGGCCGGAATGGCGAAGCCGATGCCCTGCGATCCGCCGGAGCGCGAGAAGATCGCGGTATTGACGCCGGCCAGCTTGCCGGTCATGTCGACCAGCGCGCCGCCCGAATTGCCCGGGTTGATCGCGGCATCGGTCTGAATGAAGAATTGGTAATCGGTGATGCCGACCTGGGTGCGCGCCAAGGCCGAAATGATTCCATGGGTGACGGTCTGCCCGACCCCAAAGGGATTGCCGATCGCAAGCACGACGTCGCCCACCAGCAGCTCATCGGAGTTCGCAAAATCGAGCGTCGGGAATTTCTCGTGTGTATCCTTCAGGCGCAACACGGCGAGATCGGTACGGCTGTCCTTGAGAACGATCTCGGCCTCGAATTCGCGCTTGTCCGAGAGCGAAACCTTGACCTGATCGGCGCCTTCGATGACATGATTGTTGGTCACGACCAGACCGGATGGATCCACCATCACGCCCGATCCCAGTGAACGCTGCATCTGTTCCGGCTGCTGGCCGGGCACGCCGAAGAAACGGCGGAAGATCGGATCGTCGAGCAGCGGATTGCGATTTTGCACCACCTTGGCGGCGTAGACGTTGACCACCGCCGGTTGCACGCGCTGCACGATCGGCGCGTAGGAGAGCTTCAGCTCCGCCGGCGAGGTTGGCACGCGCCGGTCCTGGGACATCGCCGGGGCCGCAGCCAACAGCACCAGCAATGCCGTGAAAATTCGAACCACGATCATGAAAAGTTTCCCGAGGATTGGTCCGGCGAATATAAGCTTCCCGGCGCGCGAATAGAAGCGATTGGAAGCCTGGGACGGCCAGTTATGGCCCGATTCGGCGGGCTAAATCGCGCCGGGCCAAAACGGGCTTTCTGCCCAAGACTTGCAATTCGGCAATGAAACGGCACGTAGTGTCGGAAGACCGGCGGCTTGCTGCCGACGACAGGGAGAACACCCAATGAAGGCCGTCGGGTACACAAAATCACTGCCGATCGACGCGTCGGATGCCTTGATTGACTTTGAGGCCGCAAAACCGGAACCGCGGGGTCGCGACATCCGTGTCGCCGTGAAGGCGATCTCAGCCAATCCGGTTGATTACAAGGTACGAAAGCGCGCGGCGCCGCCGGACGGTCAAACCAAGATCCTGGGCTACGACGCCGCCGGCATCGTGGATGCCGTCGGTCCTGACGTCACCCTCTTTAAGGCTGGCGACGAGGTTTTCTATGCCGGGTCGATCCTGCGACAAGGCACCAACTCGGAATTTCATCTGGTGGACGAGCGGATCGTCGGCCGCAAGCCGAAGACGCTTTCATTCGCCCAGTCGGCCGCACTTCCCCTCACGTCGATCACCGCCTGGGAGTTGCTGTTCGATCGCCTCGGCGCGGTGCCCGGCAAGAGCGTCGATTCGCGCACCCTGCTGATCGTCGGCGGCGCCGGCGGCGTCGGCTCGATCCTGATCCAGCTCGCGCGTCGCCTCACCGGTCTCACCGTCGTCGCCACGGCGTCCCGGCCGGAAACCACCAAATGGTGCCTCGATCTCGGCGCCCATGCCGTCGTCGATCACTCAAAGCCGATGAAGGAACAGATCGAAAAGCTGAAATTTCCGCCGGTGGCGCTGATCGCAAGCCTGACTTCCACCGAGCAGCACTACAAGGCGCTGGCGGACATCATTGCACCGCAGGGGAAATTTGGATTGATCGACGATCCCTCCGAATTCAACGTCAGCGTTTTCAAGGGCAAGGCAGTCTCAATTCACTGGGAGGCGATGTTCACCCGCAGCTCATTCCAGACACCGGATATGATCGCGCAGCATCATCTGCTGAACGATGTCGCCGACCTGATCGACAAGGGCGTGTTGCGCACCACGCTGGATCAGAGCTTTGGCACCATCAATGCCGCCAACCTGAAACGGGCGCATGCGCTGCTGGAATCCGGCAAGTCGCGCGGCAAGATCGTGCTGGAGGGGTGGTAAGCATTCCGGTTGGCACTGTGCGGTCGGCCCAATAAAAAAGCGGCGCACATGGCGCCGCTCCTAAACTGGAATTGCAGGAATGAAAGTTACGCCGCTTCCGCGGCCTTTTCCTGCACCGGGCCGGAGTCGAGGCCCTTGGCATCGACGTCGCGGTCGACGAATTCGATCACCGCCATCGGCGCGTTGTCGCCGTAGCGGAAGCCGGCCTTGATGATGCGGGTATAGCCGCCCTGGCGGTCCTTGTAGCGGGTGGCGAGAACGTCGAACAGCTTTCTGGTCTGGTCGAGATCGCGCATCTCGGAGATCGCCTGGCGGCGCATGGACAGACCGCCCTTCTTGCCGAGCGTCACCAGCTTTTCCACGATCGGGCGCAGTTCCTTCGCCTTCGGCAGGGTGGTGACGATCTGCTCGTGCTTGATCAGCGCCGCGCACATATTGGCAAACATCGCGCGCCGATGTTCGGCGGTGCGATTGAGCTTGCGATGAACCTTGCCGTGACGCATGGCGTCTCTCCTGAGCTTTCCTGGCCTCACCCTTCGAGACGCGGCCAACAGGCCGCTCCTCAGGATGAGGGGTTAGACCTCATGGTGAGGAGCGCGCTAGCGCGTCTCGAACCATGAGGATGGTGAAATCAGTAATGATCCTCGAAGCGCTTGGCCAGCTCGTCGATATTCTCCGGCGGCCAGCCCGGCACTTCCATTCCGAGGTGCAGTCCCATCTGGGCCAGCACTTCCTTGATCTCGTTCAGCGACTTGCGGCCGAAGTTCGGGGTACGGAGCATTTCCGCTTCCGATTTCTGCACGAGATCGCCGATGTAGACGATATTGTCGTTCTTCAGGCAGTTCGCCGAACGCACCGACAGTTCGAGCTCGTCGACCTTCTTGAGGAACGCCGGATTGAACGCGAGATCGGGAATGATCTCCTGCGCCACTTCCTTGCGCGGCTCTTCGAAGTTGACGAACACGTTGAGCTGATCCTGCAGGATGCGCGCGGCATAGGCCACCGCGTCGTCCGGGCTGATCGCGCCGTTGGTCTCGATGGTCATGGTCAGCTTGTCGTAGTCGAGGATCTGGCCCTCGCGGGTGTTCTCGACCTTGTACGACACCTTGCGTACCGGGGAGAACAGGCTGTCGACCGGGATCAGGCCGATCGGCGCGTCTTCGGGACGGTTGCGCTCGGCGGCGACGTAGCCCTTGCCGGCGGCGACGGTGAATTCCATGCGGATTTCCGCGCCCTCATCGAGGGTGCAGATCTGCAGGTCCGGATTGAGCACCACGACATCGCCGACGGTCTGGATATCGCCGGCGGTGACGACGCCCGGGCCCTGCTTCTTCACGACCATGCGCTTGGGGCCTTCGCCCTGCATCTTGATCGAGATGTCCTTGATGTTCAGCACGATGTCGGTGACGTCCTCGCGAACGCCCGCGATCGAGGAGAATTCATGCAGCACGCCATCGATATGCACCGACTGCACCGCCGCGCCTTGCAGCGACGACAGCAGGATGCGGCGCAGCGCGTTGCCGAGAGTCTGACCGAAGCCGCGCTCGAGCGGCTCCGCGACCAGGGTCGCAAAGCGGTTCGCGTCAGTGCCAGGGGTTACCTGGAGCTTGTTCGGGCGGATAAGTTCTTGCCAATTTTTCTGGATCGTCACTGTTTCACCCATACCGGCCAGTCAATTTGCCATCTAAATCACTGGCGTTGGAGATCGCGGATCAGTCCGCGCTTCAAATTTCTAAAAACCATCGCAGGCAGCAGAGCCGCCCGCGGTCGATACGTCAAACCCGCCGACGCTTGCGCGGACGGCAGCCATTGTGCGGGATCGTCGTCACGTCTCGGATCGATGTGACGGTGAAGCCCGCGGCCTGCAGCGCGCGAAGCGCCGATTCGCGGCCCGAACCCGGACCGGCAACCTCAACCTCCAGCGTGCGCATGCCGTGTTCCTGCGCCTTCTTGGAGACGTCTTCCGCCGCGACCTGCGCCGCATAGGGGGTCGATTTGCGCGAGCCCTTGAAGCCCATCGTTCCGGCCGACGACCAGGCAATGGTGTTGCCCTGCGCATCGGTGATGGTGATGGTCGTGTTGTTGAACGACGAATTCACGTGCGCAACTCCGGAGGCGATGTTCTTGCGCTCACGGCGGCGGACGCGGGTGGCTTCCTTGCCCATTCCAAAACCTTTCCTACGATCTCAACGCCGCCGTAATGCCAGCGGCTACACCTAAAACGTCAGTAGCGAATAGGGAGTAGCGAATAGAAACTACTCGCCACTCCCTATTCGCTATTTGCCTCTTACTTCTTCTTGCCGGCGATCGACTTGGCCGGACCCTTGCGCGTGCGCGCGTTGGTATGGGTGCGCTGACCACGCACCGGCAATCCGCGGCGATGACGCAGGCCGCGATAGCAACCGAGATCCATCAGACGCTTGATGTTCATGCCGGTCTCGCGACGCAGATCGCCTTCGACCATATAGTCGCGGTCGATCACTTCACGGATTTGCAGCACTTCCTGATCGCTCAGCTGCGACACGCGGCGGTCATCGGGAATCTTGACCTTCTCCAGGATCTCGGCCGCGTTCTTCTGGCCGATGCCATGGATGTACTGGAGCGCGATCAGGACGCGCTTGTTGGTCGGGATATTCACGCCGGCAATACGGGCCACGGACTTCTCTCCTGTCGCCGATCCCTCGCGGAACGGCTTGTTTTTTAGCTATCTCGGGCAGGTGTCCGCAAACGCGAACACGACGCCCTTCCCCTTGGCTTGCTTGGGGCCCGGCATCGTCAAAAAACTATCCGACTGGATGGGGCTTATTAAAGGATTCAATCTGGTTTCGTCAACCGTCTCTACGCTTTAGCTCGCTTTTTCGTGACCTTTTTAGCGCTTTTCCTGGCCTTTCCGGCGGAGCGGACCCTGGAACCCGCGGGAGCCTTGCGAGACGACTTTTTCGCCCTCATGGAGGCCGGTTTCCCGGCCTTCCGGGACGCCTTGGCGGCTTTCCCTGAAGCGCCGGTGCCCTTCGCTGCAGGTTTGGAGGCGGTTCTGGCGGCCGTTTTGGCGCCGCTTTTGGCGGTCTTGGCGGTTCGCCTCGCCTCGCCTGCCTTTTTGGCTGCTTTGGCCTCCACAGCGCCGATCGCGGCCAGGATACGGTTAATCTCCCGGGTAACGTGTTCGATGGCCATCATGCCATCGACCGTCAGCAGCTTGCGCCGTTCCGAATAGTAGTGAATCAGCGGCTCGGTCAGCGCACGGTAGCTCGCCAGCCGCTTTGTCAGCACCTCCGGGGTGTCATCGATTCGCACTTCCTCGCCGCGCGCCCGCATCTCCGCTACCCGGGTTTCGACACGCTGCAGCAGCGCGCTTTCGTTGACGCGAAGCTCGACCACGGCGTCGAGCTTGATGTGCTTCTTCTTCAGAAGTTCATCGAGCGCCTCCGCCTGCGGCACCGTGCGCGGAAAGCCGTCGAGAATAAAACCCCTCGCCGCGTCCGGCTGATCCAGACGATCGGAAATGATTCCGACCACGATCTCGTCCGGCACCAGGCCGCCGCTGGCCATAATGTGCTGGGCCTTGATGCCAACCGGCGTCTGCGCCGCCACGGCGGCGCGCAGCATTTCGCCGGTCGAGAGCTGGACGATGCCGTAGCGCTGAACCAGCCGCTGGGCCTGGGTTCCCTTGCCCGACCCTGGCGGTCCGAGAAGAATCAGTCTCATCCGTGTTCGCCCCCGGCTCGGTGAGCGATTGCCGCGCACCTGCGTTTCAAGATCCACAATCAACGCCAACCACGATCAGCGCCGAGCGCAGATGGCGAAAGCGATGCAACGCGTCAGCTTCAGCGGCGACGCCCCCGCAACTTCGACTTCCTGATCAGCCCCTCGTACTGGTGGGCGAGCAGATAACCCTGAACCTGGGCCACCGTATCCATCGTCACGCTGACGACGATCAATAGTGACGTTCCGCCGAAGTAAAACGGCACCGAGGCATACGAAATCAGGATTTCGGGAATCAGGCAGACAATCGCCAGGTAGATCGCGCCCAGTACCGTGATGCGCGAAAGCACATAATCGATGTATTCGGCGGTGCGTTCGCCGGGACGAATGCCCGGAATGAAGCCGCCATGCTTTTTGAGATTATCGGCGGTCTCGGTCGGGTTGAACACGATCGCGGTATAGAAGAACGCGAAGAACACGATCAGCGCCAGATAGAGAATCAGGAACAGCGGACGGCCGTGGCCGAGCTGCGTGGTTATCCATTGAAACCATTCCGGGCCTCTGCCGGCGTTGAAATTCGCAACCGTGGTCGGCAGCAGCAGCAGCGAGGAAGCGAAGATCGGCGGAATAACGCCCGAAGTATTCAGCTTGAGCGGCAGATGCGAGGACTGGCCCTCGAACATCTTGTTGCCAACCTGGCGCTTCGGATACTGAATCAAAAGCCGCCGTTGCGCGCGCTCCATGAACACGATGAAGGCGATCACCGCGATCGCCATCACGATGACAACCAGAATGAGGCCGGTGGACAACGCGCCCTGCCGGCCGAGCTCCAGCATGTTGGCGAGCGCCGAGGGCAGTTCCGCGACGATGCCGGCGAGAATGATCAGCGAAATACCGTTGCCGATGCCGCGCGAGGTAATCTGCTCGCCGAGCCACATCAGGAACATGGTGCCGCCGGTCAGCGTGATCGCGGTCGAGAGACGGAAGAACAGGCCGGGATCGCTGACGACATTGCCGGCGCCTTCGAGCCCGACCGCGATGCCGTAGGACTGGAATGCGGCCAGGATGACGGTGAGGTAGCGGGTGTACTGGTTCAGCGTCTTGCGGCCGGACTCGCCTTCCTTCTTCAGCGCCTCGAGCTGCGGCGACACCGTGGTCAAAAGCTGAATGATAATCGAGGCCGAGATATACGGCATGATGTTCAGCGCAAAGATCGCCATGCGGTGAATGCCACCGCCGGAGAACATGTTGAACATTCCGAGAATGCCGCCCGCCTGCGAGTTGAACACCTTTTCCCAGATGCTGGGATCGATCCCGGGCAGCGGGATGTAGGTGCCGAACCGGTAAACAAGCAGCGCACCCAGTGTGAACCAGATGCGCTTCTTCAGTTCTTCGGCTTTTCCGAGCGCCGAGAAATTTAGGTTTGCCGCCAGTTGTTCAGCTGCTGAGACCATGTTTGGCTTTCTCCTGCGCGCCCCTCGTGCTGTCATGCCCTCCGAGGACGGGCATTCAGCAGACGCCGGACATTATTTGGTGCTCGGCTTCGATAAGTCCATCGTCCTGTCGTGCAGATTGCCCGCCTGAGCGGGCGATGACGCAGATGTTACGCCGCCTCGCCTTCGTCCTTCTTTGCCGGCGCCAGGATTTTCACCGTGCCGCCCGCCTTCTCGACCGCCGCGATGGCGGATTTCGAAGCGCCATGAACCTCGATCGTCAGCTTGGCCTTGAGTTCGCCACGGCCGAGCAGCCGCACGCCATCCTTCGAGCGTCTGATAACGCGGGATTTCACCAGCGATTCGGCGTTGATGGTACCCTTGGCGTCGAGCAGCTTGGCGTCGATCGCGTCTTGAATGCGGTCGAGATTGATCTCGGCAAATTCGAGCCGGAAGATGTTGTTGAAGCCGCGCTTCGGCAGGCGCCGATGCAGCGGCATCTGGCCGCCTTCGAAGCCCTTGATGCGCACGCCGGAGCGCGCGGTCTGGCCCTTGCCGCCGCGGCCGGCGGTCTTGCCCTTGCCTGAACCGATGCCACGGCCGACGCGCATGCGCTTCTTGCGCGAGCCGGCATTGTCGGCGATATCGCTGAGCTTCATCGTTAGCTTCCTTATCCTTGGAGCATGATCTGCACCGAAAACCGGTTCCCACTTTTCGGGATCATGCTCCTATCTTATTTCTCGTCGACGACGCGGACGAGATGTTGAACCTTTGCGATCATGCCGCGAATCGCAGGCGTGTCCTGCAGCTCGGTGACGCGGCCGATCTTGTTGAGCTTGAGGCCGATCAGCGTCGCACGCTGCGAGTGGTGGCGGCGTATCGCGCTGCCGGTCTGCTCGACCTTGATCATCTTTGCGGCCTTGGCCATCGTCATAACTCCGAAAAGCGCGAGAAGCGCCTGTTGTTTATTCAGCAACCACTTCAGCGTCGCCGCCGACACGGCGCGACTGCAGGGTGGACACCTTGATGTTGCGGCGCGCCGCAACCGAGCGCGGCGAATCCTGATGCTTCAGCGCGTCGAACGTGGCGCGAACCATGTTGTAGGGGTTCGACGAGCCGATCGACTTCGCCACCACGTCCTGAATGCCGAGCGTCTCGAACACCGCGCGCATCGGACCGCCCGCGATAATGCCGGTACCGGCCGGCGCCGCGCGCAGATAGACCCGGCCCGCGCCGTGACGGCCGGCGATATCGTGATGCAGCGTGCGGCCTTCGCGCAGCGCAACCCGCGTCAGGTTACGCTTGGCCGATTCGGTCGCCTTGCGGATCGCTTCCGGAACTTCGCGCGCCTTGCCGTGGCCGAATCCGACCCGGCCCTTCTGATCGCCGATCACGACCAGGGCCGCAAAACCGAAGCGCTTGCCGCCCTTGACGACCTTCGCCACACGATTGATGTGGACGAGCTTGTCGACGAACTCGCTGTCGCGCTCTTCCCGGCCGCCCCTGTGGCCGCCACCGCGTTCGCGTTCACCTGCCATGGTGTTTTCCAATCCTTGAGAGGCTCGCGCCCCAGTCCTTGTGTCCGTTCAATTCCAAAAACCTAGAAACTCAAGCCGCTTTCACGCGCCGCATCCGCAAGCGCCTTGACGCGGCCGTGATAGAGATAGCCGCCGCGATCGAACACCACTTCCTTGACGCCGTTCTTCACGGCGCGCTCCGCCAGCAGCTTGCCGACGGCCTTGGCCGCGTCGATGTTGGCGCCGGTGTTGCCGGTCTCGCGCATCGCCTTCTCCAGCGAAGAAGCCGACGCCAGCGTCTCGCCCTTCAGGTCGTCGATGACCTGCGCGTAGATGTGCTTCGACGATCGGAACACCGACAGACGCGGGCGGCCGCTGGCGGTGCGGCGCAACGACAGCCTGACGCGTTGCTTGCGCCGGGCATTCGTAATCTTGAGTCTCGACATGGCCGGCTCCGTTACTTCTTCTTGCCTTCCTTGCGGAAGATAAATTCATCGGAATACTTCACGCCCTTGCCCTTGTAGGGCTCCGGCGGACGGTAGCTGCGGATCTCGGCGGCGACCTGGCCGACGCGCTGGATATCGTTGCCGGTGATGACGATCTCGGTCGGCTTCGGAACCGTGATCGCGATGCCTTCCGGGATCGCATAGACGACATCATGGCTGTAGCCCAGCGCGAGCTGCAGCTTTTTGCCCTGCAGCGTGGCGCGATAACCGACGCCGGTGATCTCGAGCTTCTTCTCGAAGCCCTTGGTGACGCCGGCGAGCAAATTCGCAACCTGGGCACGCGCGGTACCGTAGAGGGCGCGCGCGCGGTTGGTTTCGACCCGCGGCGCAACCCTGACCGCACCGTTTTCGAACTTCACCTCGACGTCGTCATGCACGACGAACTGAAGCTGGCCCTTCGGGCCCTTCATTTTTACGGTCTGTCCCTCGACGGTCGCGGTGACGCCCGATGGAACCGTCACAGGCCGCTTGCCGATACGTGACATACTGATCCCTTCCTCAGAACACCGTGAAGAGAATTTCGCCGCCCACATTCGCTTCGCGCGCTTCGTGGTCGGCCATAATTCCCTTCGGCGTCGACAACACCGAAATTCCGAGACCGTTGTTCACGCGCGGCAGGTTCTTCACCGAGGCATAAACGCGCCGCCCCGGCTTCGATACCCGCTCGATCTCGCGAATCACCGGCTCGCCGTCGAAATACTTCAACTCGATCTCAAGCTCGCTGCGGCCAGAGGAATGCTCGACGCTGGCATAGCCGCGAATGTAGCCCTCGGCCTTGAGCACCTCGAGCACGTTGGCGCGCATCTTCGAGCCCGGGGTCGAGACCTTGGGCTTGGCGCGCATCTGCGCATTGCGGATGCGGGTGATGAGATCGCTGATCGGATCGTGCGTTGACATGTCCGACCCCCTTACCAGCTCGACTTCACGAGCCCGGGAACCAGGCCCTTGGAGCCGAGTTCACGCAGCGCGATGCGGCTGAGCTTGTTCTTGCGATAGACCGAGCGCGGGCGTCCGGTCATTTCGCAGCGATTGCGAATGCGGGTCGCCGACGAATTGCGCGGAAGCTCGGCGAGCTTCAGCGTCGCCGCAAACCGCTCTTCCATCGGCTTCTTCTTGTCGGCGATGATGGCCTTCAGCTTCGCGCGCTTGGGCGCGGCGTTCTTGGTCATCCGCTTGCGCCGGTTGTTCTTCTCGATCGAACTCTTCTTTGCCATGCTTGGCTCCTGGGTTTCCGCGTTTGAGAGGCTGGTCAGCGTCTCACTGCCGGAACGGGAAATTGAATGCGGTCAACAATGCTCGCGCTTCGTCGTCGGTCCGCGCCGTGGTGCATACCGTGACGTCCATGCCCCACGTTTCCCCCATCTTGTCGAAGTCGATTTCGGGGAAAATGATGTGTTCCTTGATGCCGAGCGAATAGTTGCCGCGGCCGTCGAAGCTCTTCGGGTTGAGGCCGCGGAAATCTCGCACCCGCGGCAACGCCACGTTGATCAGGCGGTCGATGAACTCATACATCTGGGCCTTGCGCAGCGTGACCTTGGCGCCGATCGGCTGGTTTTCACGCAGCTTGAAGGTCGCGATGGCGACGCGTGAAAAGGTGACGATCGGCTTCTGGCCCGCGATCAGCGCGAGATCGGCCGCAGCCGTCTCCGCCTTCTTGCGGTCGTTTACCGCTTCGCCGATGCCCATGTTGAGCACGACCTTATCCAGGCGCGGCACCTGCATGACATTGGCATAGCCGAACTGCTCCGTCAGCTTGCCGCGGATTTCCTTGTCGAACTGTTCGCGTAAACGCGGGACGTATGCGGTCTCAGCCATCGATCTCTGCTCCCGAGCGTTTGGCAACGCGCACCTTCTTGCCATCCGCATGAATCTTGAAACCTACGCGGGTCGGCTTGCCGTCCTTGCCGACGATCGCGATGTTGGACAGGTGGATCGGCGACTCCTTCGAGATGATGCCGCCCTCCTGCGCCTGGGTCTGCTTCTGGTGGCGCTTCACCAGATTGACGCCGCGGACCAGCGCCTTGCTCTCGGTGGGACGCACCTCGAACACCTCGCCGGTGCGGCCCTTGTCACGGCCGTTCAGCACGATGACCTTGTCGCCCTTCCGGATCTTGGCAGCCATCACAGCACCTCCGGCGCGAGCGAGATGATCTTCATGTGGTTCTTGGCGCGCAGCTCGCGCGGCACCGGCCCGAAGATGCGGGTGCCGACCGGCTCCGACTGGTTGTTGATCAGCACGGCGGCGTTGCGGTCGAAGCGGATGACGGAGCCATCGGCGCGGCGGATGTCCTTGCGGACCCGCACCACGACGGCCTTCATCACGTCGCCCTTCTTCACCTTGCCGCGCGGAATAGCTTCCTTGATCGACACGACAATGACGTCGCCCACGGTGGCATAGCGGCGCTTGGAACCTCCAAGCACCTTGATGCACATGACACGGCGTGCGCCTGAATTATCGGCCACGTCGAGGTTGGTCTGCATCTGAATCATTGATGCACCTCGTCCTCTTTCTGATGCGCAAAGTTGCGCTTAAAATTTCCCAAGGTTTCGTTCGGCGAAGCCGAACTGACTTCAGGCAGTTTTCTTCTGTTCGCCCCGGACCACGGTCCAGCGCTTCAACTTCGAGATCGGCTTGCTTTCCTCGATCCACACCTGGTCGCCCGGCTTGAACTCGTTGTTCTCGTCGTGCGCGTGGTAGTTTTTCGAGCGGCGAATCGTCTTCTTGTAGATCGGATGGGTGAAGCGGCGGTCGACGCGCACCACAACCGTCTTGGCTTGCTTGTCGCTGACGACCACACCCTGAAGCGTACGTTTCGGCATGTCGGCCCCTTATTTCTTCGCGTCGCGCTTCTGCGCGGCGATGGTCTTGATGCGGGCGATGTCGCGGCGGGCTTCACGCAGCCGCGACGTGTTCTCCAGCTGCCCGGTGGCGCGCTGGAAACGCAGATTGAAGCGCTCCTTCTTCAGATTGAGGACGGCGTCATCCATCTGATCGGGGCTCATTGCGCGGATATCGGCGGTTTTCATCTCGGCCATGACCACTTCCCTACTCCGCAATGCGCGCGACGAAGCGCGTCTTGATCGGCAACTTGGCGGCGGCGAGCGACAGCGCTTCTTTCGCGGTCTGCACGGTGACGCCGTCGATTTCGAAAATCACGCGGCCGGGTTTCACCCGCGCCACCCACAATTCCGGGGTGCCCTTGCCCGAGCCCATGCGCACTTCGGCGGGCTTCTTCGACACCGGCACGTCCGGGAAGATGCGGATCCAGACCCGGCCGGCGCGCTTCATGTGACGGGTCAGCGCGCGGCGCGCGGCTTCGATCTGGCGTGCGGTGATGCGCTCGGGCGCCATCGCTTTCAGGCCGAACTGACCGAACGACAACGTCGCGCCCGAAGTCGCAAGGCCGTGGATCCGGCCCTTGTGCGCCTTCCGGAACTTCGTCTTCTTTGGTTGCATCATGGCTTACGCCCTCAAACCTTCTCAAAATCGCTTTAAGCAGCGTCGCGACGGGGCCGCGAAGTGTCGCCCTCGGCCATCTTCTTGTCCTGGGCCATCGGGTCGTGCTCAAGGATTTCGCCCTTGAAGATCCAGACCTTGACGCCGCAGGTGCCGAACGTGGTGAACGCAGTCGCCACGCCGTAATCGATATCGGCGCGCAGCGTGTGCAGCGGCACGCGCCCTTCGCGATACCATTCCATGCGCGCGATTTCGGCGCCGCCGAGACGGCCCGAGCAGTTGATACGAATGCCCTCGGCGCCAAGACGCATCGCCGACTGCACCGCGCGCTTCATGGCGCGGCGGAACGCGACGCGGCGCTCGAGCTGCTGCGCGATCGATTCGGCGACCAGCGTGGCGTCGAGCTCCGGCTTGCGGATTTCGACGATGTTGATGACGACGTCGGACGCGGTGATATCGGCAACGCGCTTGCGCAGCTTGTCGATGTCGGCGCCCTTCTTGCCGATCACGACGCCGGGACGCGCCGAGTGGATCGTCACGCGGCACTTCTTGTGCGGACGCTCGATCACAATCCGGGCGACGGCCGCCTGCTTCAATTCCTTGTGCAGCATTTCGCGGATTTTGACGTCCTCGTGCAGCAGCTTGCCGTATTCGTTCTTGCCGGCGTACCAACGGGAATCCCACGTCCGGTTGATGCCGAGACGCAGTCCGATTGGATTGATCTTCTGACCCATCGTTCTCTCCCGCGCCCTGGTTAAGCGCTCGCCTCGACCTGACGAACGACAATCGTCAGCTGCGAGAATGGTTTAAAGACACGGCCCGAGCGGCCACGGCCGCGCGGTGCGAAACGCTTCATCACGATACCCTTGCCGACATGCGCCTCGGAGACGATCAAATCGTCGACTTCGAGATCGTGATTGTTCTCGGCGTTGGCGATCGCCGATTCCAGACACTTCTTGACGTCGACGGCGATCCGCTTGCGCGAAAACTGCAGATCGGCGAGCGCGGCCGAAGCCTTCCTGCCGCGGATCAGTTGCGCGACAAGATTAAGCTTCTGCGGGCTCACCCGCAGCATCCGGGCGATAGCCTTGGCCTCGTTGTCCGGGAGGGTCCGTTCGCGCTTTGGTTTGCTCATCGCTTAAGTCCTCACGCCTTCTTGGCTTTCTTGTCGCCAGAATGGCCGTGGAAGGTCCGGGTCGGCGAGAACTCGCCGAACTTGTGACCCACCATTTCCTCGTTGACCGATACCGGCACATGCTTCTGGCCGTTGTAGACGCCGAACACCAGACCGACGAACTGCGGCAGGATGGTCGAGCGGCGGCTCCAGATCTTGATCACGTCATGACGGCCGGACGCGCGCGCGGCATCTGCCTTCTTGAGCAGAGAGCCTTCGACGAACGGGCCTTTCCAGACTGAACGAACCATGTCCGGCGTTCCTTACTTCTTCCGCTTGTGGCGGCTGATGAGAATGAATCGATTGGTCGATTTGTTCGAGCGGGTCTTCTTGCCCTTGGTCGGCTTGCCCCACGGCGTCACCGGATGACGGCCGCCCGAGGTGCGGCCTTCGCCGCCGCCGTGCGGATGGTCTACCGGGTTCATGGAGACGCCGCGGTTATGCGGCATTCGGCCGAGCCAGCGCTGGCGACCGGCCTTGCCGATCGAAATGTTCATGTGATCCGGGTTCGACACCGCGCCGATGGTGCCGGTGCAGCGGCCGTGAACCAGGCGCTGCTCGCCCGAGTTCAGACGAATGATCACGTAGTCCTGGTCGCGGCCGACGAGCTGGGCGTAGGTGCCGGCGGAACGCGCGAGCTGGCCGCCCTTGCCGATCTTCAATTCCACATTGTGGATGATGGTGCCGATCGGCATGTTGCCGAGCGGCATCACGTTGCCCGGCTTCACGTCGACATAGTTGCCGGCGATCACGCTGTCGCCGACGGCGAGACGCTGCGGCGCCAGGATATAAGCCTGTGTGCCGTCGGTATATTTCACGAGCGCGATAAAGGCGGTGCGGTTCGGATCGTATTCCAGCCGCTCGACGGTCGCCGGCATGTCGACCTTGGTGCGCTTGAAGTCGACGATGCGATAGGTCTGCTTGTGGCCGCCGCCGCGGAAGCGCACGGTGATACGGCCGGTGTTGTTGCGGCCGCCGCTGGAATGCTTGCCCTGGGTCAACGCCTTGACCGGCTTGCCCTTGTAGAGCGCCGAGCGATCGACCATCACCAGCTGGCGCTGGCCTGGCGTCGTCGGGTTGAATTTTTTCAATGCCATCGTCGTATCGCCTTATAGCCCGGTGGTGACGTCGATCCGGTGGCCCTCTTCGAGGGTCACGATCGCACGCTTCACATCCGACTGGGAACCGAACTGGCCGCGGAAGACCTTGGTCTTGCCCTTACGCACCAGCGTGTTCACGCTCTTCACCTTGACGTCGAACAGCTTCTCGACGGCTTCCTTGATTTGCGGCTTGGTTGCCTTGCTCGCGACCCTGAATACAACCTTGTTGTGCTCGGACGCGACGGTCGCCTTTTCGGTCACGACCGGAGAAACGATGATGTCGTAATGGCGCGGATCGATGTTCTTCATTTGAAGCGCGCCTCCAACGCATCGAGCGCCGCCTTGGTCAGAACCAGTTTCTGACGACGCAGAATGTCATAGACGTTGATACCCTGGACCGGCAGCACGTCGATGTTCGGGATATTGCGGGCCGCGGTGGCGAAGCCGTTGTGCAGCTCGGCGCCGTCGATGATCAGCGCGTTGGTCAGGCCGAGACCCGAAAAGTGCGCGATCAGCGCCTTGGTCTTGGCGGCCTCGAGCGTCGCCGATTCGATCACGATCAGGCCGCCGTCCCTGGCCTTGGCCGAGAGCGCATGGCGAAGCGCCAGCGCGCGAACCTTCTTCGGCAGGGCAAATGCGTGCGAGCGCACGACGGGACCGAACGCACGGCCGCCGCCGCGGAACTGCGGTACCCGGGCCGAACCGTGACGCGCACCGCCGGTGCCCTTCTGCTTGTACATCTTCTTGCCGGTGCGCCAGACATCCGCGCGGCCCTGGGTCTTGTGGGTCCCGGCCTGACGCTTGGCGAGCTGCCAGTTGACGCAGCGCTGGATGATGTCCTTGCGCGGCTCGAGTCCAAAAATGGCATCCGAAAGCTGAACCGAGCCAGCCGCCTTGCCTTCAAGCGTTGTGACTTTCAATTCCATCTCACACGCCCTCCTGCTCGGCAGGCGCTTCGACTGGAGCGGCCTGCTCGCTGCCGCCGTCGGCCAGGCGGAACTTGCCCGGCTTCGGCGCGTCTTTCGGCAACGCCTTCTTCACGGCATCGCGCACCGCGATCCATCCGCCCTTGGAGCCGGGAACGGCGCCTTCAACCAGGATCAGGCCGCGCGCGACGTCGGTCTGCACCACGCGCAGATTGAGCGTGGTGATGCGATCGACGCCCATGTGACCGGGCATCTTCTTGTTCTTGAACGTCTTGCCGGGATCCTGCCTGCCGCCGGTCGAACCGATCGACCGATGCGACACCGAGACACCGTGGGTGGCGCGCAAGCCGCCGAAATTCCAGCGCTTGATGCCGCCCGCAAAGCCCTTGCCCACCGATGTGCCGGTGACATCGACGAACTGGCCGACCACGAAATGGTCGGCCTGAATTTCAGCGCCGACCGGGATCAGCGCGTCTTCCGACACGCGGAATTCGGTGACCTTGCGCTTGGGCTCGACCTTGGAGACCGCGAACTGGCCGCGCTCCGCCTTCGGCAGATAGACGGTCTTGCGCGTGCCCGAACCGAGCTGCAGCGCGACGTAACCGTTCTTCTCGGTCGTGCGGTGACCCAACACCTGGCAATTGCCCAGCTTCAGCACGGTCACAGGGATATGTTCGCCGGTCTCCGTAAAGACCCGCGTCATCCCGACCTTTTGTGCGATCACTCCGGAGCGCATCGGCGTGCTTCCTGTTCTTTCTGTCCGCTAACTTCGGACGGGAGCTAAAAACTCAGAGCTTGATTTCGACGTCGACGCCGGCTGCCAGATCGAGCTTCATCAAAGCATCGACGGTCTGCGGTGTCGGATCGACAATATCGAGAAGGCGCTTGTGCGTGCGCATCTCGAATTGCTCGCGGCTCTTCTTGTCGACGTGCGGCGAACGGTTGACGGTGAACTTCTCGATGCGGGTCGGCAGCGGAATGGGTCCGCGAACCTGAGCACCGGTCCGTTTCGCCGTGTTCACGATCTCACGCGTCGACGAATCGAGAATTCGATGGTCGAACGCCTTGAGACGTATGCGAATATTCTGGCCGTTCATTGCCGTTGTCTCTCTGTTCCGTCATGGCCGGGCTTGTCCCGGCCATCCACGTCTAAAAAGGAAGTCGTGGATGCCCGGCACAAGGCCGGGCATGACGACGGATCGTTTCTTACTCGATGATGCTTGCGACGACGCCGGCACCGACGGTGCGGCCGCCTTCGCGGATCGCGAAACGCAGCTTTTCTTCCATCGCGATCGGCACGATCAGGTGCACTTCCATCGCGATGTTGTCGCCCGGCATCACCATCTCGGTGCCCTCGGGCAGATGCACGACGCCGGTCACGTCCGTGGTGCGGAAGTAGAACTGCGGCCGGTAGTTGGTGAAGAACGGGGTATGACGGCCGCCCTCCTCCTTGGTCAGAATGTAGGCCTCGGCCTTGAACTTGGTGTGCGGCTTCACCGAACCCGGCTTGCACAGCACCTGACCGCGCTCGACTTCCTCGCGCTTGGTACCGCGCAGCAGCGCGCCGATGTTGTCGCCGGCCTGGCCCTGGTCGAGCAGCTTGCGGAACATCTCAACGCCGGTGACGATGGTCTTCTGCGTATCGCGCAGGCCGACGATTTCGATTTCCTCGCCGACCTTGACCACGCCGCGCTCGACGCGCCCGGTCACCACGGTGCCGCGGCCCGAGATCGAGAACACGTCTTCCACCGGCATCAGGAACGGCTGGTCGATCGGACGCTCCGGCTGCGGAATGTACTCGTCGACCGCCTTCATCAACTCCAGGATCGCGTCATGGCCGAGCGTCTTGTCCTTGTCCTCCAGCGCCGCCAGCGCCGAGCCCTTGATGATCGGGATCTTGTCGCCCGGAAAATCGTACTTCGACAGCAATTCGCGAACTTCCAGCTCCACCAGCTCGAGCAGTTCCGGATCGTCCACCATGTCGCACTTGTTCAGAAACACCACCATCGCGGGAACGCCGACCTGCTTCGCCAGCAGGATGTGTTCGCGGGTCTGCGGCATCGGGCCGTCGGCCGCCGACACCACCAGGATCGCGCCGTCCATCTGCGCCGCGCCCGTGATCATGTTCTTCACATAGTCGGCGTGACCCGGGCAATCGACATGGGCATAGTGCCGGTTCTTGGTCTCGTATTCGACATGCGCGGTCGAGATCGTAATGCCGCGCGCCTTCTCTTCCGGCGCCTTGTCGATCTGGTCGTACGCCGTGTAGGTCGCACCGCCGGTTTCCGCCAGCACCTTGGTGATCGCCGCTGTCAGCGACGTCTTGCCGTGGTCGACGTGACCGATCGTCCCGATGTTGCAATGCGGCTTAGTACGTTCAAACTTTGCTTTGGCCATGACTCTCTCCGTTCAGTCGTTAACTGCCGCTAACGACAATCAGGCAAACTTCTTCTGGACTTCCGCCGACACGTTCGCCGGCGCTTCCGCGTAGTGATCGAACTGCATCGTAAAGGTCGCGCGGCCCTGGCTCATCGAGCGCAGGTTATTCACGTAACCGAACATATTCATGAGCGGCACCATCGCATTGATGACGTTGGCATTGCCGCGCATGTCCTGACCCTGGATCTGCCCGCGCCGCGAATTCAGATCGCCGATCACGGAGCCGGTGTAATCTTCCGGGGTCACCACTTCGACCTTCATGATCGGCTCGAGCAGGACCGACTTGCCCTTTTGCAAGGCTTCGCGGAACGCCGCCCGCGATGCAATTTCGAACGCCAGCGCCGACGAGTCGACGTCGTGATAAGCGCCGTCCACGAGCTGAACCTTGACGTCGACCACCGGGAAGCCGGCGACCACGCCGGAGCCCAACACGCTGTTGAGACCCTTTTCGACGCCGGGGATGTATTCCTTCGGCACCGAACCGCCGACCACCTTGGACTCGAACTCGAAACCCTTGCCGGGCTCGTTGGGCTCGACGATGAATTTGACCCGCGCGAACTGGCCGGTACCGCCGGTCTGCTTCTTGTGGGTGTAATCGACTTCGGCGCGCTTGGTGACGCGTTCACGGAACGCCACCTGCGGCGCGCCGATGTTGGCATCGACCTTGTAGGTGCGGCGCAGGATGTCGACCTTGATGTCGAGATGGAGTTCGCCCATGCCCTTGAGAATGGTCTGTCCGGACTCCAGATCGGTCGAGACCCGGAACGACGGATCTTCCGCGGCAAGCTTCGCCAGCGCGACGCCGAGCTTTTCCTGATCGGCCTTCGACTTCGGCTCGATCGCGATTTCGATCACCGGCTCCGGGAATTCCATCTTTTCCAGAATGACCGGCTTGTTCGCGTCGCACAGCGTGTCGCCGGTGCGGGCTTCCTTCAGGCCTGCCAGCGCGACGATGTCGCCGGCAAAAGCTTCCTTGATGTCTTCGCGGTTGTTGGCATGCATCAGCAGCATGCGGCCGATGCGCTCCTTGCGGTCGCGCGTCGAATTGATGACGCCGGTGCCCGACAACAGCGTGCCGGAATAGATGCGGCAAAAGGTGATGGTGCCGACGAACGGGTCGTCCATGATCTTGAACGCAAGCAGCGCCAGCGGCTCCTTGTCATTGGGAAGCCGGATGACCTCGTTGCCGTCTTCATCGACGCCCTTGATGGCGGGGACGTCCACCGGAGAAGGCAGATAGTCGACGACAGCGTCGAGCAGCGGCTGCACGCCCTTGTTCTTGAATGCCGAGCCGCACAGTACGGGGAAAAACGCGCCGGTCAGCACGGCCTTGCGGATCATGCGCTTCAGCGTCGCTTCATCGGGCTCGTTACCGTCGAGGTAGGCGGCGAGAACCTCGTCGTCGAGTTCGACAGCGGACTCCAGCAGCTTCTCGCGATATTCCTTGGCCTTCTCGACCATGTCCTCGGGAATATCGATATCCCTGAAATTGGCGCCCAGCGCCTCGTCTTCCCAGATCACGCCCTTCATGCGGACGAGATCGACCAGACCCTTGAAGTTGTTCTCGGAACCGATCGGCAGCTGGATCGCGATCGGCTTGGCGCCGAGACGATCAATGATGTCCTGCAGGCATTTGTAAAAATCGGCGCCGGTCTTATCCATCTTGTTGGCGAAAACGATGCGCGGAACCCGGTACTTGTCGCCCTGACGCCAGACGGTTTCCGTCTGCGGCTCAACGCCCTGGTTGGAATCGAGCACGCACACCGCCCCGTCGAGCACGCGCAGCGAACGCTCGACTTCGATCGTGAAGTCGACGTGGCCGGGGGTGTCGATGATGTTGAGACGCTTGCCGTTCCAGAACGCGGTGGTCGCGGCGGAGGTGATGGTAATGCCGCGCTCCTGCTCCTGCTCCATCCAGTCCATCGTCGCCGCACCTTCGTGCACTTCGCCGATTTTGTGGCTCTTGCCGGTATAATAAAGGATGC
>OCZT010000597.1_pt1 | contig 36210 bp, 38 predicted proteins | sample 1539031 | NCBI WGS metagenome assembly OCZT01 (sample SAMEA3539308, study PRJEB22396) | soil metagenome | biome: tundra; feature: field; material: soil | place: USA | collected 2010-05 | depth 0.15 m | reverse complement strand
ACCGATTGGACCCCGGGAATTATTTTGCCCAGCCCCTTGACTTTCATCGGTCGCCAGCAGCAGGGCCGCCGTAGCCGGGAGACGATGTTCGTAGGGCGTTGGCTGCTGAGACCCGCAGAGCTCCGGCTCCGGACGCCTTCAGCGAACGCTCGAATGTTCGCTGGTCGATGGGCTTCTGCGACGTAGGCCTCCTATTCGCGCTAAGCAAGACTCGGGCTCGCGCAGCGCGAAGTACCGCCGCCGCCGGAAATCGGGGCGTCCTAGATCAGCACCGTGACGTGTGGCGCGACCCAGGTCCCGCCGCTTCTCCGCGCGCGGCGCGAGAGCTCGCGACCGGTAAGCAGCTGCAGCAGCTCCGCGGGGCGCGGGCCGTCCCGGCGAGGGAGGCGCTGCCGGCGGCGAGGAGCTTCGCGTCCGGGACGGCCTCTACGTTGCGGGTATGGCGGAAGGCCTGACCGCGCGGCGCTACGGCAAGGTCTTTGATGAGGTGGCGGCTGAGTATGACCGCAACCGTCCGACGTATCCCGGCGAGCTGGTCGATCATGCGTGTCAGGTCGCGGGAATCGGGAGTGGCGATCGGGTGCTCGAGGTTGGGTGCGGTAGCGGTCAGCTGACGCGCAGTCTTGTAGCGCAGGGCCTTCACGTAACGGGACTCGAGCCCGGGGCGCAGCTGATATCGCTCGCCGAGCAAAACCTGGAAGGCCCTGGAGGGGTGGAGTTTGTGAACGCGCGGTTTGAGGACGCGCAGCTTCCCCGCAGGCACTTCCAAGCCGTGTTCTCGGCGTCCGCGTTTCATTGGGTCGATCCCGAGGTCAGTTGGCAGAAAGCCGCTGACGTGCTTGTTCCCGATGGAACGCTCGCTCTCATCCAATACTGCGGACTCCAAGAGCAGCGCAGCATCCGCGATCAAGAAGCGCTCCTATCGGCCCTCACAAGGATCGCGCCCGAGATCGCCGCAAATTGGCCCGCTTATCGGGATCTCGGCACCACCGTCGCGGGAGCGGAGGAGCGCCGCGAGAATGTCTCCGAGGTGTGGGCGTGGCTCGGAAGCCACGACGTGGCGGGACCCCAGGCCAGCAGTCTGTTCAGCGACGTGCAGACAGCAGCCGTGCCGACGCTCATGGAGCAAACCGCCGACGAGCTCAACGCGTTGCTTCGCACGGCGTCGTTCTACCACCGGATCTCATCGAGCCAGCGTCAAGCCCTTGAGAGCGAGCACGTCGCGATCTATGAGCGACTCGGTCGGCCAATCCGGTCGAGCACGGTCGCTGTCCTGGTCACGGCACGACGCAGTACCGAGGTCTGAGCCGAGCAAGGGATCGACATCGCGTCGATCGAGCACCTGGTGAACCAGCGTCATGCCAGGCGAGTCATCCTTCGCCAGCAAGCGAAACAGTTCATGCTCGCGCGACGCCGATGAGGTTCGGTTGCCCGTGCCCGGCTCGGAGCGGGTCCCGGGCTTCCCGCAGCAGTCATCGCTTGGTTGACCCGTGGCCGGTTGCTCCGCGCGTCATGCAGGGTCGTTCGGCGTTTATCGCACGACGAACGTGGACCGTCCAACGATGGTCGAGTGGTCGCGTATCGGAGCGTCCCAGTTGAGCGTGTCGTTGCCTGGGCCGCCGTTGGGCTGGTAGGTGACGAGGCCCTCGTATCTGCCGGGGCACGGGGATTCGTTGTCTTGGAGCACGACGTGTTGCCCGGCGTGGATCGGGGTAATCGTTGTGGCAGACACGCTGGCCGATCCTCGGCAGTTCGGGCCTGTGGCTCGCCCAAGTGAGAACTCGTAAACGCTGCGATGATTGTCCGCCGCGACGCGTGCCACAAAGCGGACATGGATGACGAGTGAGGTTTGGGAGAACCCGACCTTGAAACCCCGCGGGATGCGATAGTCGATGGGGTTGAAGACGCCCTTCTTGGGCCGGTAGCAGAACCGGGTTCCAACCACGAAGCTGGGCGTGACTGGTGTGCTCACCTGGGCCACTGTGATGTGCGGTGGGTGGAACGGGGGATACTTTGCGTAGCCGATATTCGGACAGCTGGCCGCTCTGGCCGCTGCGACCCCGCCCTGGGTGGGCGTCGGGAGACGGCAGACGTGCCCGTCGCGATAGGTGACGGCGGTGATGACTCACGATTGCAGCGAGGAGGTTGTGATCTCGCCGCCGCCGAAGCAGCGTTCGCCACCGCCAGAGCCAAAGGTGCATGACTGATTGGTGGCCGGCACAACGACGATGTAGGCCCCGTCGGGTCCAGTGCGCTCGGTCAGGCTGTAGTGGTTGACGGAGTAGGTGATGCTGACGGCGTTCGGGTCCGAGAACGCCGTAGGCGACGTTTCGGAGGTCACGTGCGGGGCAGGTGGGGAGCCTGCGGGGCTGCGGCCCGTGGAGCTGGGGTCGCGGGGGCGGCTGGTTGATCCGGCATCCTGCTGTGGTTAGCGAGGCTCGCGCTTGCTGGTGTCTCTTGCTCGAAGACGTTGAGGAAGAGATAGCCGTGGGCGTCGGTCTGGCCGCACGGGAAGTTGGTGTGAAGCGGGATCGGACGAAAGCGCCCGTCATTGGCGAACGCGCCGTCTTGACCGAGCGCGCCGATCTGGTCCGATTGGAGCCGGCCGATCTGCAGACATGCCTGTAGGCGGTGGGTCTGGATCGTGCGCAGTCCCCACGGGAGGCCGCCCTGGCGTGGCTGCACGAGCCTGATGGTCTTGTCGCCGCTGCTCGGGCTGAAAGTCTCCGGACTTATGATTTCTCGCGTGCCGGTCATGCTCCGTCTTCGATGCCAGCGTGAGCGGGAGCGGCCGTGGTCTCGAGTGCCCTGCTCGAAGCGGTTGTCCCTGACCTGATGGCCGAGACGCCGAAGCGACCCGTCGCGCGTGGCGGAGATCGCTCCCCTGAGCCGGACGGCGATCCGGACCCGCCTCGCGCAGCGTCTGGCTCGGCCGATGACGGGAGCGGCGGACCGGACGCGACTATCACAGCGGGTGCACAGCTGCCCGAGTTCGATGAGAGCTCGCTTGTCGCGCTGCGCGAGGTGGGTCGCCGCTGGGATGGGTGCATGCCCGCGCGGGAGATCTGGGAGCGCGCGCTGCCCGTCGATGCAGGGCTCGATTTCGCCGATCCGCAGCGCTTCCGCGCAGGACGCTTCGTCCATATCCGAAGTGCTGGGGCTGAGACGACGGAAGACGACGAGCTCGAAGCGACGGTCCGGGCGGGGCAAGGCGATTCGCTGACGGGCCGGGTGGCGTATGCGTTGCGCCGTGTGCTGATTGGTCCGGCACTGCGCAGCACGGCGATCGCTGAGGAGCGCATGGGCAGGCTGCTCGCGCTCGCCGTCCTTTCGCCCGACGCTCTCTCCTCGGTGGCCTACGGCCCCGAGGCGATGATGGCGATCCTCGTACTCGCCGGAGCCGGCGAGCTGAAGCTCTCGCTGCCGATCGGAGCGGCGCTGGCGGTGCTGATGCTCTCGGTCGGCCTCGGCTACCGCCAGGTGGTCAGAGCCTATCCGCACGGTGGTGGCTCTTACATCGTTGCGAGCGACAGCCTGGGGCGACAGTGGGGCCTACTCGCGGGTGCGGGGCTAATCGTCGACTACATCCTCACGGTCGCCGTCTCGGTCGCCTCTGGCGTGGCCGCGGTGACCTCGGCGATACCTTCGGTCGCTTCGGCGACTGTCCCGATCGGCTTGGTAGTGATCGTGCTGCTGGTCGCGGGCAACCTGCGCGGGGTGCGCGACGCCGGCGCCGCGTTCGCCGCCCCCACCTACCTGTTCGTGGCCGCGATCGCGCTGATCGTGATCGCCGGTCTGATCAAGGCCGGCTCGCACGGCTTTCATCCCGTGCCCGCGGCGCCTCACCGGGCCACCGAGGCGCTCGGCGTGCTGCTCGTGCTACGCGCGTTCGCCTCGGGAGCGACCGCGATGACCGGGATCGAGGTGATCTCCAACGCAGTCCCGGTGTTCCGCCCGCCGGAGGCGCAGCACGCCCGCCAGACGCTTGGTGTCATGGTGGGACTGCTGATCTCGATGTTCGTGGGTGTCGTGCTCGTCGCTCACTTCGACGGCGCCTCCCCGGGCGGCGGCCAGACGGTCCTCTCCCAGATCGCCCACCGAAGCGTCGGGGGCGGCATTCCGTACGGGTTCGTGCAGGTGGCGACCACGCTCGTGCTGCTGGTCGCGGCCAACTCGGCGTTCAACGGCTTTCCGCGGCTGCTGTACTTCATGGCCCGCGACGGCTTCGCCCCGCGAGTGTTTCTGCGCATGGGAGATCGCCTCGCATTCACCAACGGCATCCTCGTGCTCGCCGTGCCGGCGGCCATCATCTACGCGGCGTTCGGTGGTCAGACCGACCCGCTGATCCCGCTGTTCGCGATCGGGGTGTTCCTCGCCTTCACGTTCGCTCAGAGCGGGATGGTCGCGCACTGGTGGCGCCACCGCGAGCGGGGGTGGCGCGCGGCGCTCGCCACCAACCTCCTCGGCGCCGTCCTCTCGGCCGTGGTCGTGGTGATCGCTGCGATCACCAAGCTCACGCAGGGCGCGTGGGTCGTGGTCGTGCTGATCCCCCTCATCGTCTTGGCGTCCAGGCGCGTCCACGATCATTATCGGCGCGCCCACGAGGCGCTCATGCCACGACCTGAGACCGGGGAGCAGACGCGGCAGGTTCGTCTGGCGCCTCCCCGGCTCGCGCCCGAGGTCTCCGAGCGTCTGGCTGAGGCACAGGACAATCCGGACGAGGTGCACAGCTTCGCCGTCGTCCCGATCGCGGCGCTCGACCTGGCTGCACTGCACGCGCTTGCGTACGCCGTCTCCCTTGGGCAACCCGTGCTCGCAGTCCACGTGAGCCCCACCGAGGCGGAGGCCGAACGCTTCAACCGCTCATGGCAGGCGTGGGGTGACCACCTGCCGCTCGAAGTCGTCGTCTCCCCCTATCGCGCGACAGTTGCGCCGCTGGCCAACTACATCGCTGCGCTGCACCGCCAACGCCCTGACGTGACGCTCACGCTCGTCGTGCCCGAGATCGTGGTCGCCAAGCGCTGGCAGCGGCTCCTTCACAACCGCATCGGCGCACGCCTGCGCGCATCGCTCATCGCCTACGAGGGAATCATCATCACCACGGTGCCATTCCACCTGCCCCGGTGAACGAGTTACGCGAGCGGCCCAGTCGCGTGGCGAGCGTTGGGTATTGAGACGCGCTCGCCGCTGGTGCCCGATGCCCCGGCGGACGCGCACGGCGTGCGGTGGTGGATCGCTGACCGGACCTTTTGCCGGGGATTTCGTAATGCGGCAGAGCCGGGAGCCTGTCTCAATTGCTGAAGGTCTGTGTCTGCTCTTGGCGGCCTGATCTGGGGACCCGCATAGGGACTCGGTCGATCGTGAACTCAGTCCCGGGCTGCTCGGGTCGCTGCCTAGAGGGGTGGATCGTTGGTTCGGGTGGGAATGCCGAGGTGCCGGCAGATCTCCTGGATCACTTCAGGCGCCACGACTGCATCGGCGCGCGCCTGCTGGGTGAGTTCCCGCTCCTGGTCGCGCATCCGAGCGGCGGTCTGGAACTTTGCGACTCGATCGCCAGCTCCTCCGCGTTTACCCCGAGCTCGCGGAGCGTCTGGGCAGCCAGCGTGTTCGGCGCGCATGCGAGCGCGAGCAGTAGATCCCCGGTGTCGGGCTCTCGCTCCAGCTCACGCCGGATCTCACGCGCCAAGCCATTCAGCACCCCGCCAAGCCCGTCGAACCATGCCTGATCCATCGAGTCCCGGGTTCCCCGGTCGCCGACCGGCTTGACCTCAGCATATTTTCGTGCTTCCGGGCCCGAGAGCATCCGGATGGCTGAACGCGCTTTTGAGGAGGCTCGTCAGCCGAGGGGTGCCGTGGCGGCGGATGAGCTTGAGATACGGGTGGAGGATCATGGTCCAGGAGTTGGTCCGTTACCGCCAGTGGCCACCCCAGACCAGAGTCAAGATCGTTGCGTCGCTCGGGATTCTGTACAGCACGACAGCGTTCCCGTGCACGGTCGTCGGGTACGTGTTGTGGCTCTTCACCGGACGAGGACCGTGGCGCCGCTTGGGTCACCGCACCCCACCCATGACCCTGATCCCGCCCGGACTGCGCTTGCGAGGCCGGATGGCGCCCGTCGACCAGGACTTCCACTCGTGGGTCACCGACCACAGCGACGCCCGTACAGCTGACATGCTGTCCTCGGCGGCCGGCGTCTACACCTTCCACCACGACCCTGGCGAGCTCTCTACGGCCTTCGTGTGGGAGCGCAGCCAGCGCCTGCTGCTCAGCGCCACCCCCCGGCGCGGTTCATCGTCGGCGGCTGGAGCAGCCTGGTCGACGGGCTCGAGCGCTGCGCCCGAGCATTGGGGGTGGCGATCGTCACCGGCGAGCGCGTCGACGCGCTTCCGGCCGGCCCAGTGATCGTCGCGCTGGAGTTGCGCGACGCGCGCCGGCTCCTGGGCGACGACAGCTTGCAATGGCTCAGCGGCCACACCGTGTGCCTGGACCTCGGCCTGCGCGAGCACCGCGGCGACCCCTGGATCATCTCTGACCTGGCGAGCTCCGGCTGGGCCGAGCGCTACAACGCGCAGGACGCCACGCTCGCGCCCGCCGGCGAGCAGCTGATCCAGGCACAGATGCCGATCCGCCCCGGCGAGCGCGTCGATGACGCCAGCATGCGCCTGGAGCGCATGCTCGACCTCTCGTTCGAGGACTGGCGCGACCGTGTCACCTGGCGCCGGCGTCAGGTCATGGACGGCCGCAGCGGCGCGCTGGACCTCCCCGGCAGCACCTGGCACGACCGGCCGGCGATCGATCGCGGCGACGGCATCTTCGTCTGCGGCGACCAGGTGGCTGCTCCCGGCTGTCTCGCGGAGGTCTCATTCGCCAGCGCGATCGACGCCGGCACACTCGCAGTCGAGCACGCACGACGCCACGCCCTTCCCCGCGTCGCGTGACCCGCCCGATCCGCGACGCCCACACAAAAGCGCTGGCAAGTGTCCGCGTGAAGACGGTAGCTTGCTCTGGCCCGACGCGAGCTCGGATTCCCACAGCGTCCGCTGATCGTTCGGGCAATGAGACGGAGCTCGCGCTGATATCGGACGGGCAGCGCGGCCGGCTCCACGCCGGTGACCCGATGCCCGGGTACGCTCGTGATCACATGGTGGATGTCGACGGCTGTCTCGCGTGCGATCTCACCGCGGGTCGACTGCCGCTCCCCGGCGGACTGATCCACGAGACCAGCCGTTGGCGGGTCGAGCATTGCGTAGGGCCGCTCGGCGTCGGGACGCTGCTGGTCAAGCGCAAGCGGCACGTCATGCGCGCCGCGGAGTTTGACTGCCGAGGAAGCAAACCAGCAGGGCCCGCTGCTTCGCCAATGCGCGATCGTCGTCGATCGGCTCCTCGAGCCCGAGCAGACCTACGTCTGCCTGTGGTCGCACGCCGGCGGCGAACCCGGCTACCTTCATTACGTCATCCAGCTGATCACAGAGCGCTTATGGACGACTACAGCGTCCACGGACCGGAGCTGCAGGCCGCGATGTTCGCTGACGGCCACGCGCCTCCGGAGGACGAGGTCGTCGCATTCGCGCACAGCGCCCGCCTCGTGTTCGCCGACGTTCGATGATCGTTCGTTGGTGAGACGGCCACGCCCCGGTGCCGCAGCGTCGCGTCGCGCTCGCTTGTAAGCAATCCCGAGGAGTGGGATTCTTCGGGGTCTGTTTGAGAAATTCACAGAGCGCGCCCGCCAGGTGGTCGTCCTGGCTCAGGAAGAGGCGCGGGCGTTGAGCCACAACTACATCGGTACCGAGCACATCTTGCTCGGCCTGTTGCGCGAAGAAGAGGGGCTCGCGGCGAGGGTGCTTGAGTCATTTGAGATCACGGTCGAGCGCGCTCGGGCGCAAGTACTGCGGATCGTTGGTTCTGGCCAGGAGCCCGCCGCGGGTCAGATCCCGTTCACGCCACGCGCGAAGAAGGTGCTCGAGCTGGCGCTGCGCGAAGCGCTCAGCCTCGGCCATAACTACATCGGCACCGAGCACATCCTGCTCGGCCTGGTGCGGGAGAACGAGGGCGTCGCCGCTCGGATCCTGCTCGATTTCGACGCCGACGCGGAGACGATTCGTAACGAAGTGATCCGGATGCTCTCAGGCCCGGGCGTACAAGAACAGGTGAGGTCGATGGCGATCAGCTCGCGCGCAAGCCCACAGGTGATCGATCAGGCATGGTTCGGTGGGCTGGGCGTCGTCCTGGATGATTTGGCCAGTGAGATCCGCCGCGGGCTGCAGCGCGCTCCCGACACGGGAGATCTATTGCTCGCCCTCGTCAGCGCACCCGACACGCTAGCCGGCCAGGCGCTACGCGAGCTCGGGGCAAATCTTGACGGGCTGCCGGGCATGGTCGAGCGCATCCGGGCTCAGGCGTTGGCCGAGGATGAACTCGCGCAGCGGATCCAGGAGCTGACCGAAGCCAAAGAGCAGGCGATCGAGAACGTGGCCCAGTTGCGCGCCCAGGAGCGCGAACTTCGCGAGCAGGCGCGTGCGCGAACAGCCGTACAACCTGAGGTGCTGCAGGAGATCCGCCGGCAGCTCGGTATTCCTGACCAGGCCGACATCCCCCCACCGCCACAGTCAGAACAGAGCTGAGCAAAGCCGCAGACCGCCCCCCGTCCTGAGAAGATTTCGGTCGCTCCGAGCATGGCCCGCGAGGCCTTTCCGCCTATGGGCGCGCGGATCGTCGCCGAGCTGACCGGGAGCGAGACTTCCTGCCAGCTGTCGACCGTTGCGCGGTGTCCGCCCAGCGTTGGGGTACTGCGACGGCCATGGCAGTCCGCGGCGTTCGGCTTGTCGCGCGAGATGGTGCCCTATGGTCGATTATTCGCGAGATGTGCGGACGGTCCGCCGAGACGAGCTCGAACCATGATCGTGGCCTGCGTCAAACTGGCGATATGTCCAGCGCAGGGCCGCGGATGAGCGACGACGTATCGCCTGCGGAGTGGATCGCCCCGAGGTTGACCGGCGGGTTCGGCGCGGTGACCCGCACCGCTCCCTGCGGCTATCCAGCCTACGCTCGTATCTGCCACCCAGCTGGCGCCCGCGACGGCGGGCCTGGCTACCTGGTCGGAGGTGGCCCAAGCGACAGGGCGCCAGACCCACCCGGTCATGCAGTGGCACGCACTCGTGGTTTCAGCGGACCACCTGAACGCGAACGGGTCGGTGTGGCCCGGCCACAACCCCGAGCAAGGGAACTTCGAGTGCTTCTACGGCGGCTCCGGCGACCCGACCAACGTCGACTACAAAGCCGGCGCGCGAGTCACCCAGTCTCAGTTCGTCGCGCTCCAGCCCCGGGGCGTCATCCACGGGGACGTCAGCCTCGTGATCACCACCGGTCCGTCCGCCCCGGCGCCATCGCCGCAACCAAAGGACAGAGCATCGGGCGAGACGTCGACACTTCACGATCACCGTGCCGTAGACAAGAGCTGGTGCCAGCTCCCCGCTCGCTCTGGAGCGGAACCATTTCAAACGCGTCCCCGCGCTGGCGCTGGATGTTCGCTGCGGGGCCCTCGACGCGTTCGGTGATCCTTCCTGAACTGGGACGGGTCGGCACCTACTGGCGGTGCTCTTTGAGGCCCTCGGTATCCCCTGCCGGCGCCCCGAGCACAACCCCCAAGAAAACGCACGCACCTAAGATCACCACGTAGCCGATGGCAGTTTGAAGCAGGCCAGAGAGCAGGACGAGGACCAGCCCGCCGAGCCAGGCAAGAATCAGCCACCGCGCTCGCTGTCGATGCGGTTTGGTCGGTAGCAGCAGTCCGCTGTTTAGATGCTGGTAGCTCATGTTCAACGGCCCTGGACGTTACGCCTATCTCGCCCGACTGCCAAGGCGATAACTTCTGCTCCGGTTGCGCGTATCGGCGTTTAGCCGGGGTTGCGGAGTCCGGCTTCCCGTCCTGAGCGGGTTAGGTTCTGAGACAGCCGTCGCGCGCGGCACCGGACGCCCTGAGCGGGGGCTCTGGAGCGTCTGTCGTCACGCGCGCGCCTCCGGCCCGCGGGCAAGCGGCCTAGACTCGACTGCGGCGATGAGCGGGCTCAGCGAGCGGCATCTGGCGGGCCGTCCCATCTTCGGCGTGTCCTCGTTTGCTGGGCTGCGGTGGACCGCACGCGACGGCGGCGCGCTACTCAACCACGGAGCGCAGACGACCTAGAAAGTCCCTCCATCTGGGTGGGTGTTGCGATCACCGCACGAACCCAAGGTTCCCCAATGGACGAGGCCTCCTCGGGCGCGGAGGACGATGCCGCGCCACGGTCGGCGCTACTGCTCCGCATGACGGAATAGGCTACGCCAATGCGCGAGCTGACGCTCGAGCGCGTATCGCGAGGCCGATACACGCTCGCGGAGATCGGGACGCTCCGAGCCCTTCCCCGGTTCGCGGCTGAGATCGAGGCCGGAGGCGTGTCCTGGACGCTGCGGCGCGCCGCAGCAGGGTTCGGTCAGACGATCCATGCCCGCGAGAGCACCAGCGGCGAGCGCGTCAGCTCCTACGTGCCGAGCGGCTTCCTACATCTTCGGGGCATCTATGCCGGAAAGCTCACCTGCGGCGAGCGGGTGCTCGAGTGGCGCGCGAACCACCAGCTCGGCCGTCAGTTCACGCTGACCGAGAGCGGAGCCACGCTGGCGCGGTTCGCCGCCGGCTCCGGGTCGCGCCCAGTATCGGCTTCAGTCGAAGACTCGGGTCAGCTCGAACCGCTGCTGCTGCTGTTCTGCTGCCACATCGTCAAGCAGGCCGTGGACACAGGGAAGGTGGGGGCCGTCGCCAGTACTGAAGCCGCAATCGGCGGGTAGATCGACGCTGCCGGCTGAGGACAGGCGCCGAGCGTTCGCAATGTTCGGTTCACCTTTCGTATCGGACGCTCCGGCGAAGTGTGCGTCCCGTGCAGCGCAACCTCGCGGGCGCCCGTTTGTGAGTCGACGCGTTGCAGCTACAGAAGCGTATCCTCGCCTGGATGCCGTGGCACGTACCATCCGGGCTGCGCCGATCGCGCGTGCGTGTGTGCAGCGGCCTCTTCTTCGCCCTACTGGCCATTGCGCTGGCGATGCCCCACCTCGCGACGGCGTCCCACAAGTCTCCCAAGAAGCCCGTGAGCGTGCCCGACTGTGCGCACTTTTCGGTCCGCAGGATGGCGGAGCTGATCGACCAGAGCTCGCTCGAATTGCAGGGTACGACCCCTGGGGGCAACGCCTGCACGTACAAAGGATCCCACGTACCCGGACGCTATTCGGACCTGCTCCAAGTCTCGGTCCAAGCCACGGCTAAGGCGCCGGTCCAAGCGACGGGCAAGGCGCTGTTTGCGAAGGTCAAGAGGTACGCCAAGAAGCTAGCCGCGGAAAGGAAACATTTCACGGACTTCTTCTTCTACACCGTCAAGATCCACGGAACCGTGGCGGCGTTGGAAGTGGTCCGCTACTACTACAGCGCGTCGCTGGGCCCTGTCGGGGGACGGCACCGCTCCCCGAATTCGGCCCACCAACCTGCAAGGGCCAGCCCGGTTGGGAGACGACCACGGTGTACACCTACGGAGCCTTGAAGCCGAACGGGCCGACGGCATTCGTCGCCGTCGGCTTGGCGGGCCAGGCGAACCTCTTGCTGAACGGCGTGGACCAGCTGACCAAGGAGATCATGTCCGGCCAGATTCGCTGAACTGGAGCCGACGAGCTGCTGGAGTCGGTCACTCCTGAAGGGCAACTATTCCCCCGCTGTGATGTGCAGGATGCTTGGCGTGAATCGCACCAGCTTTCATGACTGTCAAGGACGGGGGCCGTCTGACCAGCCCATCCAGACCGGGTTTCGGCAGTTTCGCCGCCCGATCCCGAATCAGTGGCGTCCGCTGGGAGATTGCGGGGATGTACGGTCGGCGACCGTCAAGCCGGACCCTATCGTGGTTGTGTGCTCGGTCGCAGATCGAATCCAGCTCGCGCGACCGGCGTCTCGGCGCTGGAGGTTGTGATTGCTGGCGGCGGCGTGGCGGCACTGGAGACGGCTTTGGCGCTGCATGAGCTGGCCGGCGACCGGGTGAAGCTGACGCTCGTGGCGCCAGCCACCGACTTCGTCTATCGGCCCGTGGCGGTGCTCGAGCCCTTCGTACGCAGTCCTCCCCGCCACCTGCCGTTGGCGAAGGTCGCGGCTGAGCTGAATGCAGCCCTCGAGCACGACACGGTGGCTGCGGTCGACTGCGACCGGCGGGTGCTGCGCACCGGTGGGCAGCGCGAGTTGCCCTACGACGCCTTGGTGATCGCCGTCGGGGCCCGGACCGGCGAGGTATTACCGGACGCGGTCGCGATGGACCCCTCGCGCATGGAAGAGCTGAATCGGTTGATCGAGGAGATCGAGAGCGGCTCCGTGCGCAGCCTGGCGTTCGTGGCTCCCAAGCCGACATGGCCGCTGCCCGTCTACGAGCTGGCGCTGCTCGCGAGGGAGCGCGCTCGCGCAAAGAGCGTCGACCTCGACGTCACGATCGTCACCGCTGAGAAGAGGCCGCTGGCGGTCTTTGGCGAGAGCGTCAGCGCCGCCTTAACCGGCCTCCTGGCAGACGCCGAAATCAAACTGATTGTCGGCGCGCAGGCCGAATCATCATCGGGCGAGCTGATCGTGCACCCGGGCGAACGCCGGCTGCGCTTCGACCGCGTGGTGTCCGTCCCGCGCCTTGTTGGACCGGCGATCGCCGGGCTGCCTGCGGACGCCGACGGATTCCTGCCGATCACGCCGCACTGCGAGGTGTCCGGGACCGAGCGCGTATATGCCGCCGGAGACGCCACCTACTTCCCTGTGAAGTTCGGCGCGATCGCGGCGCAGCAGGCCGACGCCGCCGCCAGCTCGATCGCCGCACTGGCCGGCGCGTCAACCGAGCCCGCGCCCTTCGATGGCGTGGTCCACGGCACGCTGCTGAACGGGCGCGACGACCGGCGTCTGTATTTCACGGCTCGCATCGAGGGCGGCGTCGCACAAGACTCGCGAGCCAGCGAGACACCGACCTCCTCGCCCGAGGCGAAGATCGCCGCGCGATACCTGGGACCCTACCTGGACAAACTGTGGGCGCAAGGGCCGCGCTGGGTCGCCGGTCAGCTGTCCTGGGAGGCTACCCTCGCACGCCTCTCCAAGCAGGCCTCCTCACCGCCCGAGTCGCACGTCTGAGGCTCAGCACTGGAGCCTGCAGGCCACACGATCCGCGCTCGCCGGATCCTGTTTCAAGCGGTGGCCGCGATCCGCCGACCTGATACGCCCGCGCGGCCCAGCGTCACGCATGAGCCGAGGAGGTCCATACCTACAACACGCCGGGGGCAGACCCCCGATATGACATGTTTTGGTGATAGGGGCGGTCAACAGCGGCCCGGGTTCTCGCGGTGGCATTCGCCCAAACGGGGGTGTCGGGCAGGACGCCGCCGCGCGGATGCCTTGTTCCACGTGCGGGGCCCGCTGACGTTCAGACGCCGACCCGTTCGCCGGTGCGCGTACGCGTCACGAAGTCGGACTCGTCAAAGCGCGCGAGCCGGCGCTTGAGCGCGTCGGTGAACGATGGCCACAGCGTGTGATTACGCCCGTCGGGGCCGACGTACCAGCTCTTACAGCCGCCCTCGCTCCAGACCGTGTGCTGCAGGCGTGCCTGGATGTTCTCGTTGTAGCGCTTCTCAACGTCCTCGCGAACCTCAACGCTCGCCAGACCGCGCGCGTCCATTGTCTTCAACGCCTCGACGACGAAGCCGGCGTGCGCTTCGATCACGTTGATCATCGAGTTGTTGCCGAGGCCCGTGTTCGGCCCCATCACCATGAAGTGGTTCGGGAAGTTGGCGACCGCCGTCCCGAGGTAGGCGCGGATCCCACCGTCGCTCCATCTCTCCCTTAGCGTCCGCCCGTCACGGCCGACCACGCCTGACGCGTGCGGGGGATCAAAGACCTGGAAGCCGGTCCCCAGGAGAATCGTGTCCAGCTCGATGTGTCGCCCGGTGTTCGTGATCACGCCGTCCCCCACCACCTCGCGGATACCGTCGCTGACGAGCTCGACGTTGGGCTCCGCATACGAGCGCAGATAGTCGTTGCTGAAGATGATGCGCTTGCAGCCGATCCGGAAGTTCGGGGTCAGCCGCGCGCGGACCTCGGGATCCGGCACCTGCTTCTCGAGATGCCGGCGTGCGATGCGCTCAAGCGCTTTTAGCAGCCGCTGGTCGTAGACGAGCCCGAGCACCAGCCCTTCGGCCGTGTAGTACAGCGAGGTTCGGACCGCACGCTGCAGGGTCGGAAAGCGCGCGAACAGACGCTTCTGCGTGTCGGAATGTGGGTGGTCCAGGCGCGGCATCACCCAGCCGGGCGTGCGCTGCAAGACGGTCAGCTGGGACGCCAGCTTCTGGACCTCGGGAATGAACTGCGCCGACGACGCGCCGGTCCCGATCACGCCGACGCGCTCACCGCGCAGGTCATGGTCGTGATCCCAGCGTGCAGAGTGAAAGCACGCGCCCTGGAAGTCGGCAAGCCCAGGAATGTCGGGGTAGTTCGGCTCGACCAGCCCGCCGGCGGCAGCGACGAGCACCTGGGCGTTCAGCGACCCGCGGCTCGTGTCGACATGCCACAGCTGCGCGTCCTCGTCCCACCGCGCGCCGTGGACCTCGGTCCGGAACCGCAGATGGCCCTCGATGCCCCGCTCACGCGCGGTACGGCGCAGGTACTCCAGGATCTCCGGCTGCGGCGCGAACATCCTGCTCCAGTTCGGGTTCAGCTGGAACGAGTACGAATAAAGGTGAGCCGGCACGTCACACGCACACCCCGGGTACGTATTCGCCCACCAAGTGCCGCCGAGCGCTTCGTCGCGCTCAAGCACAAGGAAGTCTTCGAAGCCGGCCTCGCGCAGCTTGATCGCTACCCCGAGACCGCCGAACCCCGCACCGATGATCGCCACCCGCACGTCGCGCAGGCCCCCGTCAGAGCCGTTCACTACCGCCGTACCCGTGCTACCGATCATGACCCCACGGACGATAGCCACTTCCCGGCGGCCCGCACACCCCCTACGGCCCACCCTCGACTGCGTGTGCCGATCGCACTGCTCGGACTTCGAGGTGCGCACTCGGGACCTCTCTCTCGGGATCGACCTTACGTGTACTGCGCGGCAGGGCTACACGGATGACCGAAACGGGAGCTCGCCCGAACAGGAGCGTCTCCACGGCCCGTGCACGATTTGCCAATCTTCCGATCTCGCTCGAGACGCGCGATCATGCGGCGATGTCATCTGGCGCTGAGGACCATGGCGCAGCGGCCAAGGCCGCTGCGATCTTTGATGCCGCGCTCGATCCAGTGCGCGGCGAGCGCACGGTCTCGCCGGCCCAGATCGAGGCCGACGGCGGGCTCACCGTGGATGAGACACGCCTGGTCGTGTTGAACTTCGGCCTGCCCGCTCCGGACCCGCAGGAGGCCTACTTCACCGTGGCCGAGGCCGACGTTCTTGTGCATTTTGGCCTTCTGCGCGAGATCTGGCCACCGGAGGTCTACTTGCAGATCGTGCGCGTCTATGGCCAGGCACTCGCCCACATCGCTCGGACTCAGGTCAACCTTTTTCGGCTTTACGTCGAGCCGAAGCTGAGGAGCGCCGGGGGCGGTCCGGTGAGCGCCCAACAGGCTGTGCAGCAGGCTTTGGGGAGCTCCTGCCGCTCGCTGACCCGATGCTGCTCGGCGTACATCGGCGGCGCGTCGAGCACGAGGTCACTCAGGCGGTCGTGCGCGAGGCTGAGATCAGGACCACGGAGGGCGTGCTGCCCGGCGCAATCGAGGTGACGTTCGTATTCTGCGACCTGAAGGATTTCAGCGGATACGCGGAGGCACATGGTGACGCAGCCGCCGTCGACCTGATTGAGCGCCTGGCGGTCGTGGTCACGGGCGAGCTTGGGGACCACGGTCACGTGGTTAAGGCCCTCGGCGATGGGTTCATGCTCAGTTATCCGGAGCCCGACGAAGCCGTCGCCGCTTGCGTTCGCATCATCGACCAGATGCGCGGAGGCGGCGCGCCGGGGGTGCATGCCGGCGTCCACCACGGTGTGGCTTTGTACCGTGAAGGAGACTACTTCGGCGGTGCTGTCAACCTGGCGGCGCGGCTGCTCGGCCTCGCTGGGCGCGACGAGCTGTTCGCGTCGGAGGCCGTCGTGCGCGCAACCGCGGGCCGCTTCGACTGGGAGTCGCGCGGCAGTCTGGACATCCGCGGGTTCGGCGAGCCGATCTCCGCGTACCGCCTGCGCTCGGCTTCCCCCGTTTGACAGGCAGCGGATTTGACGTAACCGCGATGCTGGTGTCGCGCGAAAGCGGCAGACGGCGCTGGATCTCCTGGCAAGTACCTGAGCGACGCTTCCGCAACGGCGACACTGCAGGCGTCTCGGAGCGGCCCACCAGCGGGCCCGCACCAGGTCGCCCAGAAGTCAACGAGCACCGGAACCGTGGCGCTTGACTCCTCGTCGAACGTGCCTGTGTCGGCGTCGATCACCCAGGGAAGCGCCGTCTCGCAACCGGAGCAGCGCGGCGTTCCCCGCGGCATTGGCCCGACGCGGTTGCGCGCGCCGCAAGAAGGGCATGCGATGATCGACATGAGTGCGTCGCTGTTCTAGCAGGCGTGTCGGGCTGGACACGAGCCCGGCCGAGCCCGGTGCTACGGATCAGGGCGAGCGCCACTCCGAGCAGCCGGTCGTCTTCGGCGGTCGCCCGCGCACCGTCAGCCCTCCAAGCAGATCGCGCCGTCGCGCAGCGTGACGGGGAATGTCTTGAGCGCTCGGGCGCCTGTCGTGTTCTTCACGACACCCGCCAGTGGTTTGAACGCGCCCTGTGGGCCGCGGCTCATCGCACCAGTGCGCACGTCGTAGCGGGCCGCGTGCCGCGGACACTCAAGGCACCCATCGCTAGCAACCCGTCCCTCGCCGAGCGAGGCGAAGAGATGGCGACAGCGGTTGGAAACCGCGAACGGCTCACCGCCGCTGATACCAACGGCGAGCGGACCGTGCGGCGTTTCTACGACAGTGACCTGGCGCTCGTCGAGATCCTCGACGGCGACGAGGCGGGTAGCGCTGGCTGCTGCATCGGGCATGCTGGTCTCCTCGCGGTGGATGCCGGAGACAGTACGCGACGCGGTGCAGGCGATGGCGCCACGTCGTCGCGCGCTGCCGGTCCGCACGCGCAGTCGTCCACCGCCGATCCAGGTATCCAGCTCAACGTCGCCGACAACGTTCTCCTTCGCATGAATTGGAACCGGCCGCGATCCGGGAAGGCAGACGCCAGCGCGGAGGTGCCCCGTCACCAGACGGTTCTCTTCGCGAGAACTGGACCGGCGGCGCCAAGCGCGTTCGATCGCTGGCTGGCTGAGCGTGCCGGATCGGCGGGCTAGCTTTGCCACCGCGGCGCCCTGACGGCCGCTGGCATGCATCCGCAAGCGATCGTCTCTGCGGGTCGGCTGTGTCGGGCCAGTGGAGCCATCTGGTGAATCGCGACGCCGCGACTGACCGCAGGCACCGCCGCGTGCTATACAGCGCTTACTGACCGCGCCTGGCGATGATGCTCCAACCTCAGGGGATGGCCGCCTCGACGGCTACGTCGTCGGGGCGCGCAACGTCACCCGCCGCTACGGTGAAGGCGCGACCGCGGTCGACGCTTTGCGCGGCGTTTCGCTCGATGTCGCCCGTGGCCAGCTCGTGACGGTGATGGGGCCGTCCGGCTCGGGCAAGTCGACGCTGATGCACTCGCTTGCCGGGCTCGACAAGCCGACCGGCGGTACGGTCAAGATCGCCGGCACCGAGATCACGACGCTCGACGACGCGAAGCTGACTCGGCTGCGTCGGGAGCACATCGGCTTCGTGTTTCAGTTCTTCAACCTGCTGCCGATGCTGAGCGCCGAGGAGAATGTGTTGCTGCCTCTCTCGATCGCGGGGCAGCGGCCCGATCGCGCTTGGCTCGATGAGCTGCTTGCCAAGACCGGGCTCGCCGAGCGCCGCGACCATCGTCCCTCGGAGCTGTCCGGCGGCGAGCAGCAGCGGGTGGCGATCTCACGCGCGCTGGTGACGCGGCCGACGATCGTGTTCGCAGACGAGCCGACGGGCAATCTCGATTCCAAGACGGGCGGCGAGATCCTGGCGCTGCTGCGCGACTCGATCGACTCCTACGGACAGACGATCGTCATGGTGACCCACGAGGCGCGCGCGGCCTCGATCGCTGACCGGATCCTGTTCCTTGCCGACGGGCTGATCGTCAAGGAGCTGACCGAGGCGAGCTCCGCGGATGTGCTCGAGGTGATGAGCACGCTGCAGTCATGATCCGCGTCGCGCTTAGGGGCCTGCTGGGTCGCAAGCTGCGTGCGACGCTGACCGCGATCGCGATCGTGCTCGGCGTGGCGATGGTGAGCGGCACATTCGTCTTGACCGACACGATCAAGGCCGCCTTCTCGACCGTCTTCACGGAGGCCAACAAGAATTCGGACGCCGTGATCACGGGCAAGAGCGCAGTCGGCATCGGCACGGGCAACAACGGAAGCTCGTTGCCCACGTTGCCGGCCTCGCTGCTAGCGCGGGTCCGGGCGCTGCCGCAGGTCGCGCAAGCGTCCGGGGGGATCGACGATCAGGCGCAGCTCATCGGCCACAACGGCAAAGTGATCTCGGCGGGCGGCGCGCCCGGCCTGGCGTTCGGCTACGACCCGAGCGGCCAGCGCTTCAATCCGCTGACGCTCGCCAGCGGCGCGTGGCCGACCGCTTCGGACGAGGTCGACATCGACGCCGCGACCGCGAACACTGACGGCTTCTCGGTCGGGCAGCAGATCGGGGTGATCGCCCGCGGTCCGGTGCAGCGGTTCAGGATCTCGGGCACGGTCAAGTTCGGGGCTCTCTCGTCGCTTGGTGGCGCGACGATGGCGATCTTCACCCTTGCGACCGCGCAGCAGCTCTTGCACAAGCAGGGCCGGTTTGACGAGATCGACGTCGCCGCCAAGCACGGAGTCTCGCCTGCGCAGCTCGTACGCGTGATCCGGCCGCTCCTGCCACCGAGCGCTCAGGTGCGGACCGGCCAGGGACAGGCGCAGCAGGAGACGAAGGACACGAGCGGCTTCCTGAACATCTTCCAATCGTTTCTGCTCGCGTTTGGAGGCATTGCGCTGTTCGTAGGCAGCTTCGTTATCGCCAACACGCTCTCGATCACGATCGCGCAGCGGACGCGGGAGCTCGCGACGCTGCGCACGCTCGGCGCCACCCGCCGCCAAGTGCTCAGCTCGGTGATGCTCGAGGCGTTTGTGATCGGGCTGCTCGCGTCGGTCGTGGGCCTGTTCCTCGGGCTCGCGCTCGCGAGGGGCCTGAACGCGCTGTTCGTCTCGTTCGGCATCGACCTGCCGCAGACGAGCACCGTGTTCGCGACCCGTACGATCGTGCTCTCGTTGCTCGTCGGCGTCGTGGTCACGCTCGCCGCGGCGCTGCGGCCGGCGCTGCGCTCGACTCGCGTTCCGCCGATCGCCGCCGTGCGCGAGGGCGCCGTGCTGCCGCCGTCCCGGTTTGCCCACCTTGGCAGCTATCCGGCGCTCGGCGCGATCTCGGCGTCGGTGGCGCTGATGCTCGTCGGGGTGCTGGTCAGCGCCCTCTCGACGACTCTGCGGCTGCTCGCGATCGGGATCGGGGCGGCGGCGCTGTTCGTCGGTGTGGCGATGCTCGCGCCGAGCCTCGTGCCGCCATTCGTGCGCGTGCTCGGCTGGCCCGCCGCCAGGCTCGGCGGCGCGGCCGGCTCGCTGGCGCGCGGCAACTCGAGCCGCAATCCGGCGCGGACGTCATCGGCCGCGGCCGCACTGATGATCGGGCTCGCGCTCGTGACCATGGTGGGGGTGCTCGCCGCCGGCCTGAGGACCCGCTTCGAGGACGCGGTCAACCAGCTGTTCGTCGCCGACTACGCGGTCACCGCGAGCGACAACTTCAGCCCGATCAGCGTCACCTCGGCGAACGCGCTGCGCACGGTGGCGGGCGTGGTGGTCGTCTCCGGCGTGCGCGCCGGCGACGGGCGCGCGTTCGGCTCGCAGATCCGCGTCACCGGCGTGTCCCCGGATGTCAGCCGCGTTGTCTCGATTAAGTGGCAGGCCGGCGGCCCGCAGACGCCGGCGCAGCTCGGCAGCGACGGCGCGTTTGTCTCCAACGACTACGCCGGCAAGCACCACCTCAGGGTCGGCTCACCGCTGTCGATGCTGACGCCCTCCGGGGCGACGCTGCACCTGGTGGTGCGCGGACTGACCGCCCCGCCGAAGGGCGGCTCCCCGTACGGCGACGTGACGATCTCGACGACTCGCTTCGACCAGATCTACCCGAACCCGCAGAATCTCTACACGTTCGTGAACGTGCAGGGCGGCGTCACCGCCGCCAACACACGCCGACTCGAGGCTGCGCTGAACGACTTCCCGGACGCGAAGGTCCAGACCAAGTCACAGTTCGGGCACAACCAGGAGCAGGGATTGACGACGCTGCTCAACCTGCTCTACGTTCTTCTCTCGCTGTCGATCGTGGTCAGCCTGTTCGGGATCGTCAACACGCTCGTCCTGACCGTCTTCGAACGCACCCGCGAGCTCGGCATGCTCCGCGCAGTCGGGATGAGCCGGCGCCAGCTACGGCGGATGATTCGCCACGAGAGCATCATCACTGCGCTGCTCGGAGCGTCATTGGGCATTCCGCTCGGCGTTGCGCTGGCATTGATGGTCGGCATCGCGATCAACTACGCCTCCCTCACGATCCCGTGGGGAACACTGGTTGTGTTCGTAATCGCCGCGGTAATCGCCGGCATCATCGCCGCGATTCTCCCCGCGCGGCGGGCGGGGCGTCTCAACGTGCTCGAGGCGCTGCAGTACGAATAGCCTCCAGGCCGTACGGCCCGGCCCCGTCGAGGCTTCAGGCGAGTCGCGGCAGCCGGCGGCCGTCCTGGTGGTCAACGATCACGAGGATCAGCGGGTCGCGATCCGTGCGATGCCAGCCTCGCTGGACGTGGACGTGGACGTGGACGTGGACGTTGTCGAGGCCGACTCGGGACGCGCTGCGCTGCGCGCCGTTTTGCGTCAGACGTTCGCGTTGATCCTGATGGACGTTCGGATGCCGACGAGGGACCCGAGCGCTGCCGCCGGCGTGAAACGACACCCCGACCGCGAGCATGGCGAGGACCACCGCACGCGGCGCGGTGAGGGGCAGGAGGAACAGCGATTCCCAGGCCAGCACGGCGTGGCCGGCTGCGCGTCCGAGACCCGGGCGCGCCCGGATCACACGAGCGGCGACGGGCTGGCCGTACATCCTGGTCTGACCCGTCGATCGTCATGTGGTGACGTTTCAGCAGAACAACCTGCGTTGCGGCGGCAGTCGCGATCAAGGTCGCCGACGATGGCGACATCAGCAGTGCGGTTACCACAACGGCGTCGACGACGACGACCCCGGCGAACGTGCGCGCGCTGAGACGGCGAAATGCGCGCCGGATCAGGCTCCCAGCGCGCGTCCGGGTCTGCGGGCTCAAATTCCCGATCATCGTCCAATCCAGTCGACGATGATGTCGATCAGATCGCCGACGCAAATCTCCTCAGGCCTGCTGCTTCCCCCTCCAGGTTGGTTGTCTTGAGCGCGAGCCCTGCCGCTCTCGACGATAAGAGTCCGCAGCCGACGTCTAAATACATCCTTTCCACAATTCGAAATCCAGAGCCAGGATCAGTCGCGATTCTCGTCATCACGTTGCCGGCCCGGGCGACGCCGAGTGGTCGCCCGGCCAATACCGGCCCGTCAGATCGACGCGGTCTGCCAGGGCTTGGATCTCGGCGTGTCAACACTCACTGTCGCGTTCCAGCCGCGTTGTCACCCTAGCCGCGAGTGGACCGCAATGCTGCGACCGGGTCCCGGATAGCCGCGCCTGTACGTTCCACGAGTTCCGCCTGCTGCTCCATCAAATCGGCGAGCTGGCCGAAGACCGCGGACGCTGCACGAAACGCGGCTGCCTGCGCGCGAAATGTGCCCGTGGCCTGTTCGACGAGCTCGAGCGCGGCGCGCGCCGGCGCGACCGCACGGCCGACAAGCTCGCGCTCGAACTCGAGCTGGCGCTGGAGAACTTGCTCAAGCAGCTCGGCTTGGCGCTGCATCGGACGGAGTAGATCGATGGTCAGACCGGCCGGTCCGGAAGCGAGCGAGGCGGCCGCGCCGCCGAGGTCACGGATCGCGTCCCCGCAGGCGTTCAGCAGATCAGCTGGGTCGGCCATGGTCGCTCCTCGGTTCGCCGTGGAACGAAGATCATGACCGCGCGGGCGGACAGCCGTCGCCATAACAAGGTCCGCTAGTTTTCATGCCGCTGTAGCTGAGCGATAGCTCACGCCGTGGGCATCTCTCACTGCGACGATGCTATGCGGCCGCGGTCTCGGCCGTCGGCGCGGGCGCCGGCCCCCGTCCACGGATGAGGTCCGCCGCCTTCTCGGCGATCGCGATTGTCGGCGCATTCGTGTTGCCGCGCGGCACGGTCGGCATCACCGACGCGTCGACCACGCGCAGCGCCTCCAGGCCGCGAACGCGCAGTTCGGGATCGACCACCGACATCGCGTCGAGACCCATCTTGCAACTGCCGACGGGGTGATAAATCGTCTGCATCGTTGCCCGCGTGTAGGCAAGTATCTCCTCGTCAGTGTCGCCCTCGGGTGCGAACAGAGCACGATCGGAGTACCGCGCGAGCGGCTGGGTGTGCGCGATCTCCTCGCACAGGCGAACGCCTTCGACGATCGAGCGCCGATCGTCCTCCTCGGCGAGATAGTTGTGCAGAATCAGCGGGTGCGCGAGCGGGTCCGGCGAAACGATCGCAACCTGGCCACGACTCGCGGGCTTGACCACGCAGGCGCCAACCGCCCAACCGTGCTCCGGCGCCGGCATCAGGCCCTCGTCCATGAACAGCGCCGGCACCGCGTGGAACTGAATGTCTGGCGCGGTCAGGTCGTCGCGCGTTCGATGAAAGCCGCCGACCTCGGCGAGGTTGGACGTCAGTGGCCCCCGGCCCTGTTGCAGGAGGGCCAGGTTCTCCTCGGTCAGCGCGTCCTTGAGGCTCACCGGGTCATCGCAGGCGTAGTTGACCCCGGCGTTTGGGTGATCCTGGAGGTTGAGGCCGACCCCGGGCAGCTCGTGCACCGGCTGGATTTGAAGTGCCATGAGCTCGTCGGGCCGACCGACGCCGGAGTGGGTGAGGATCACCGGCGAGAGATACGCCCCGGCGCAGAGGATTACCTCTCGGACGGCGCCGAAGCGCACAAGCTCGTCCAGCCTGGCGCCCTCGATCCCGCTCGCGCGACGGTGCTCGAGCACTACGCGCGTGACGTTGAAGTGCGTGATGACCTCGAGGTTGGGGCGTTCGAGCGCGGGCTGCAGGTAGGCGACAGCCGCCGAACAGCGCATCCCCCCGCGGCAGGTCACCTGGTACCAGCCGACACCGTCCTGGCTCGCCCCGTTGAAGTCGGAATTCTCGGCCAGGCCGACGGCTCGGGCGGCGTCGAGCCAGGCGGCGCACAGGACGCTGCGGGCACGCCCGTCCTGGACCGACAGCGGACCGCCGACGCCGTGGTACTCGTCGGGCCCGCGCTCGTTGTCCTCGGCGCGTTTGAAGTAGGGCAGCAGGTCGTCGTATCCCCAGCCGTCGCAGTGGTACACGTCACGCCACTCGTCGTAATCAGCCCGGTTGCCGCGGATGTAGACCATCGCGTTGATTGACGATGACCCGCCGAGCACCTTGCCGCGCGGCAGAAAGATTCGGCGCCGGTCGGCGAACGGCTCATGGTGCGTGGACAAATCCCAATCGTGGCGGCTGCGATAAAGCGACGCAAAGCCGGCCGGCATGTGGATCAGGTCATCGTTGTCGCGCCCGCCAGCCTCCACGAGCAGTACCTTGACGTCGGGGTCCTCGCTCAGTCGGTTGGCAAGCACGCAGCCAGCCGACCCAGCGCCGACGATGATGTAGTCGTAGGTCTGCACCGTTCTCCTCCCCGCAATCGTGGTCCGGTCCTTGATTCTCGCGTGCGTGGCTGCGGCGGGTCAAGCCGCCGCACGCACTCGCAAGCAGCAGCCAGCGGGAGGGTTCGTCGCCAAGTCCGGTGAGCGCTCTGCGCACAGACTGGAGCTAGACCTCGAGCTCGACCTCGAGCTCGTAGACTGCGCGCGCAAGCGTGCGCGCACCGGAGTACGGTATGCGCCAGGAAGTCTGGCCGGCTGCTAATTCCGAACCCAGGAACCCGATGGCCGACCCGCACCGTACTCCCAGTGACCGCGCCAACGCGCTTCAACGTTTCCCCTTGCGGCTGCTGACCGACGCCATCCGCTCGCTCTGCGTCCTCCGACTGCCCGGCACGCTCCCACGATCGTTCGTGGCCGCAACCGATCGTCTTGCGTCTCGTCAGGCAGCCCGCCGATGACTCGATCCTCGCGCCGACGCAGCCTCCACGATGGGGTAGACAAGCTTGACGGCGAGGCGGGCGGGAAGGACCCGGGCGACGGCGCGGCGAAGCCGGGGAAGCGGCGAAGCTTCAACGAGGCGGCGCACAAGCTTGGCCCGGAGCCAAGTTATCGGGAGCCCGTGGCGGCCGAGGAGGCGGGTCCTGATGCAACGAAGGATGTAGCTGAACGCGAGCGAGACGTCATCGCGCACGCCAGTCGAGCCGTGCTGGCGCTGGGTGCGCTGGGCGTCGTCTACGGGGACATCGGTACCAGCCCTCTGTACACCGAGCAGTTCATCTTCACCGAACGGCACGGAGCGGCCCATGCCACGACAGCCGGCGTGTTCGGCATCGTCTCGTTGATCTTCTGGGCGCTGATGGTCGAGGTGTCGATCAAGTACGCGGGCTTCATCATGCGCGCGCACAACCGCGGCGATGGCGGCATCATGGCGCTGACCGCCCTGATCATGCGCAAGCGAGTGGGCCGCACCGCTGCGCTGGTGCTGCTCGGGATCTTCGGCGCTGCGTTGTTCTTTGGCGACGGGATGATCACGCCGGCGATCTCGGTGCTCGGGGCCCTCCAGGGGTTACAGGTCGACGCTCCGGCGCTCGGGCATCTGATCGTTCCGCTTTCGCTCGCGATCCTGATCGGGTTGTTCGTGCTGCAGCGGCGCGGATCGGGCACGATCGGGTGGGTGTTCGGCCCGGTGATGGTCGTCTGGTTTGTGGCGATCGGGGCGCTCGGAGCTCGCGAGGTATTCAAGGACCCGGCCGTTTTTCAGGCGCTGTCGCCGAGTTGGGGGGCCCGGTTCCTGGTCAACCACGGCTCGGCGGGCTTCCTGATTCTCGGCGGTGTGGTGCTGGCGGTGACCGGGGCGGAGGCCCTGTACGCCGACCGGGGCCACTTCGGCTCAACCCCGATCCGCCTCGGCTGGTTCGGGCTTGCCCTGCCCGCGCTCGTGCTCAACTACCTCGGTCAGGGAGTGCTGATCATTCACAGTCCTCGTGCCGTGGCCAACCCGTTCTTCCTGATGATTCCCGGCTGGGGCCGATTCCCGATGCTGCTGTTGGCCACCGTGGCGACGATCATCGCCTCTCAGGCGGTGATCTCGGGCTCATTCTCCGTGGCCAAGCAGGCGGTGCAGCTCGGCTTCCTGCCCCGGCTCAAGATCCAGCACACCTCCAAGCAGGAGGGCCAGATCTACGTGCCGTTTGTCAACTGGGGGCTATGCATCGGCGTTGCCGTTCTAGTGGTGGTGTTCAAGTCCTCGAATCGGCTCGGGGACATGTACGGCGTGGCGGTGACGGGGACCTTCATCCTCAACACGCTGTTGTTCCTCGCCGTCGCCCGATCGCTCTGGGGGACGTCCAAGTGGAAGCTGGCCCTGATGGGCGCGCTGTTCCTGACGGTCGAGATTTCCTTCTTCAGCTCCAACCTGGCCAAGATCGCGCACGGCGCCTGGCTGCCGCTCGCGGTTGGCGGGGTGATGGCCGTCGTGATGATCACCTGGCGTAAGGGCGCCGAACTGGTGACGCGCAGCCGCACAAAGCAGGAAGGAGATCTGCGGGAGTTTCTCGACGGTCTGGCGGGCGCAGAGCCCCCGGTCCGGAGAGTGCCGGGTACCGCCATCTTCCTCAACCCCAGTCAGAACACGACGCCGCTCGCGCTGCGCGCGGCGGTCGAGCATGCTCATGCGCTGCACGAGAAGGTTCTGATCGTCTCGGTCGAGACGCTCAGCGTCCCTCACTGCGATCGGTCCGACCGTTTCGTCGTCGCGCGGATGGGTCACGGTCTGTTCCGGGTCTTCCACGTGACCGAGCGGATCGGCTATCAGGACAATCCCGATGTGCCCGCAGCACTGGCGCTGTGTCGCAAAATGGGCCTGCTCGATCGCAACCTCGATCTGGAGCACGCCTCCTATTTCGTGTCGCGCATCACCATCACACCGACCGAGGCCCCGGGGATGGCGCACTGGCGTAAGCAGATGTTCATCACGATGGCCCGCAACGCGGCCAACCCGATCGAGCACTACGGGCTGCCAAGCGACCGTACGGTGATCATGGGGTCGCAGGTGGCCCTCTGACCTGCGCCGGCTCAAGCGGCCGTGCGTGAGCCGCGTAGGAAGTACGCGATCGCGTCGGTGACGAGCTCGTCGAGCTGCTCGGTATCGACCATGCCGCCGGTGACCAGTGCCGCGATGCCCTGGATCGTGGCGAACAGGACGAGCCCGACGCGCTCGGGTTCGCCCGGTTGCACGACGCCGTCGGCCTGCCCCTGTTCGATCAGCTCGAGCATGACCGAGAAGGCGCGTTCGGCAGCCTCGTGCAGCGCTCCTGACGGTTCGCGGTGCTTGCCGGCGAACATCAGCTCCAGGAGTGCTGCGTCGCGCGTCGCAAAGCGGACATAGACTGCCGCGGTCGCTCGCAACCGGGCGGGGAAGTCCTCGTCGGCGCCGTTGACCGCGCTGCGCAGCTCGGTGCCGAGGCGAGCGAATCCAGCCTCGGCGAGGGCGTCGAGCAGCGCTTGGCGATCGGGGAAGTGCCGGCGTGGCGCGCCATGGCTGACCCCGATCTCGCGCGCTAGCTCGCGCAGCGATAGGTCCTGGACGCCGCGCTCCCGGACGGTGCGCTCGGCGTGCGCGAGCAGCGCAGTTCGCAGGCTGCCGTGGTGGTAGGGGCGTTCGGTCACGGATTCCAGCCTAGCGAATGAAGTTGTCATTGACACCATTGTGGACATCGTCTACATTGTTGTCCATGACTACTTCCTGGAGCACCACCAACATTCCCGACATGACCGGCCGTACCGTGATCATCACCGGCGCCAACAGCGGCATCGGACGTGCTGCCGCCCATGCGCTCGCCGCCGCCGGGGCCCGCGTTGTCCTAGCCGTGCGCAACATCGACAAGGGTCAGACCGCCGCCGCCAAGATGCCCGGAGCGACCGAGGTCCACCAGCTCGACCTCGCGAGCCTCCCCTCCGTGCGCGAGTTCGCCGCCGCGTGGGAGGGGGACATCGACCTGCTGATCAACAACGCCGGTGTGATGGTGCCGCCGCTTACTCGTACCGCCGACGGCTTCGAGCTGCAGTTCGGCACCAACCACCTCGGGCATTTCGCGCTGACCAATCTGCTGCTCGAGCACGTCGCCGGCCGCGTCGTGACCGTCTCGTCGACCGGGCACCGCGTCGGCAAGATCGACTTCGACGACCTCAACTGGGAACGCAAGCCCTACAGGGCCTGGCGCGCCTACGGACAGTCCAAGCTCGCCAACCTGCTGTTCACCTCCGAACTGCAACGACGGCTGACCGCCGCGGGCTCCCCGGTTGTGGCCACCGCCGCCCACCCCGGCTACGCGTCGACCAACCTTCAGTTCCACACCGGGCGCCGATCGATTGACCTTCTCAGCGTCGTGGGCAACCGCTTGCTCGCCCAGGACGAGAACGGCGGCGCGCTGCCGACGCTCTACGCTGCGGTCGCCGACGTCCCGGGCAACAGCTTCGCCGGACCCGGCGGGTTCATGGAGCAGCGCGGCGCGCCCAAGCTGGTGGGTCGCTCGCACGCCGCAAAAGACACCGGCGTGGCACGCCGACTATGGGATGTCTCTGAAGAGTTGACCGGCGTCCGTTTCCCGCTCGGCGCCAAAGCTGTGGCATAGCTCGTGATCTAGACCAAGCCCGCTGCGTGGCGGGCTCGTTGCACCGCTGGTCGCGCAGGGCAGTCAACGAGATGAACATTCACCAGGCCGCAGGCCTGCATGAGCGCGTAGAGCGTGGTCGGACCCACGAAGCGGAACCCGCGTCGTTTGAGAGCCCGCGCGAGCGCAACGCTCTGGGGCGTGCTCGGTGAGACATCTGCCCAACTGGAGGGTGGCGGGTTCTGCGGCGAAGGTGCGTGGGCGCGAACTATCGCATCGAGCGATTCACCGGCGCCCCTCATAGCCACCGTGGCGCGGGCGTTGGCGAGCGTCGCTTCGATCTTCGCCCGGTTGCGGACGATGCCCGCGTCGGCGAGCAGGCGCTCCACGTCGGAGTCGGCGAAGCGCGCGACCGCGTCCGGCTCGAAGTCGGCGAAGGCGGCTCTGAAGGCGTTGCGCTTGGCGAGGATGGTTCGCCAAGACAGCCCGGATTGGAAGGCCTCGAGGCTCATCCGTTCAAACAGGCCGCGCTCGTCGAGCACCGGGAAGCCCCACTCCCGGTCGTGGTAGCGCTCGTAAAGAGGATCGCCGTCGCCGAAACACCGCCGCACGCCTGACGTGTCTACTCCTTCTCAGGACAGAACGTGTTCGCCGCAGGCCGCGGCATCCGGCGCCAGAAGCGTGATCACCACGCGAATCGTGTCACCGCCGCTCTGCCAACATGGACGCTTGGCTCCCGCGCTATGAAGGTTCGCTTCGCCGTCGCCCCCCACAGCGGATCACTGTCGGCTACCAGTGTCCTGGCCTTTGCCGATGCGCTGGAGGCCAACGGGTTTGACGGCGTCTGGGCCTCGCGGTCTTGGTGGGCAGGCGCAGAGGTCGACCATCACTCGGCTCGCTGGTCCTTCACCGCGCTCGCTGCCGCCGCTCGTCCAGTTCAGGATCCATTGGAGGTGTGGCTCGGCGGACGCGGACCGAAGGCACTCGACAGGGTCGGCAGGATTGCCGACGGCTGGCTGGGGGCGACGCTCACGCCGCAGGAAGCCCGGGTCGCGCGCGAGCGCATCCAGGCCTCAGCCGACCGGGCCGGGCGTGAGATCGATCCCGAGCCTTTCGGCCTGAGCATCGCGTATGCCCGCAGCGCCCCTGAACCGGCGCTGCTGGGAGCACTCACGGCACGACGAGCAGACATCGACCCCCTGGCCCTGTTGCCGGTCGGCGCGCGCTGTTGGGGACGGGGATCGGATCGCCGAGTTCCCCGCGACGGCCGACTGATCGGGCGACCTCGAAGTCACGTCTCGCTATAGTGCTTCCGGGCGGATCTGGAGAATCGCAGTAGGGGGAGCCTATGAAGCGTTCTGCCGTGCTCGGTGTGCTGGTCACGATCGTTGCATCGGCGTGGCTGGCGGGTGCCGCCGCGGCGGCAACCGGGCCGGCGGTGGTGGGAGCCATCAGCAACTCCACCACGCTGTCGGGGACGGCATCGGTGGCGGTGTCCGGCAACTATGCGTACGCCGCCTCCTACTGGTCGGGTCAGCTGAACGTGATCGACCTCTCCAACCCTGCGAGCCCGACGCTGGTCGCATCGACGGCCTCCATGCCGCAAATGATCGGTGCCGTCAACGTCACCATCGTCGGGACCCACGCGTTCGTAACCAGCAAGAACCAGAACGGCCCGTGCGCCCCAGGACCGGCGCCGAGTTGCGCCAGCGGCAGCAACGATGACGGCAACGGAAACAGCCTGACGGTCGTCGACATCAGCAACCCGCTCGCCCCCGTCGTGGTTCCCGTCCATACGCAGAGCGGAACAGATCTGTTCGGCGCATATGCCGTTGCCATCTCAGGAAACTATGCGTACGTGGCCTCGCAGGGACTGATTGGCGGGCAACCCACGTATCCGGACACGAGTACCGGATCATTCTCGGTCATCGATCTGGCTACGGGGGCGATCGTCGCGACGATCCAGAACTCGCCGTCGGGTGCGTACGGCAACTGGTTGGATCACGCGACGGGCGTGTCGATCTCTGGCAATTACGCCTATGTCACGTCGTACAAGGGCCAGCGCCTGACGCCCGTCGTCGCTTCGCTCAGCGACCCCCACCTGTTTGGTGCGTATCGGGTGCGCGTCCGCGGCAACTTCGCCTTCGTCTCCGCTCCCGACGCGGCGTCGGTCGCCACGATCGACGTCTCGAACCCGAGTGCGCCGCGGCTGGTTGACGCGGTCACCGACTCCCGTCTGGACAACGTCGACGGCCTGGCCATCAGCAGCACGGGTCGATACCTGATCGCCACCGCGCCGCGGCTGCCCGCTGACACCGCTACCACGTACCCGCCGTACCCGCTGCAGACCGGTGGCCCCGCGAACACCGGCACTGTCTCGGTGATCGACCTGGAACCGTCGCCGCTCTCGGTCGTGATCGCGCCGACCTCGGAGCCGGCCAATCCGACCACCCGGATTCTCGCCAACTTCAGCTTCGCTGTCAGCAACGCGGTGACAACCGTTCAGTGCTCGTTGGACGGCGCCGCGTTGAGCGCGTGCACGACCCGCAAGACCGCCAGCTACGGCTCGCTTGGGAACGGGACGCATAACTTCACCGTCCAGGCGACCGACGCCACCGGTGCAACCGCTCGGGCCACGTACACGTGGACGATCGGCCGCGCTCCGGTCAACACGTCGGCTCCCAAGCTCTCCGGTACCGCACAACAGGGCCGCAAGTTGACAGTGCCCAACGGCGTTTGGTCGGGCACTCTGACCCCCACCTACAGCTATCGGTGGGTGCGCTGCAGCACAGATGGCAAGAACTGCACGCCGATCTCGAATCAGATCAAGAGCAGCTACACGGTCACCGTCGCCGATGTCGGTTCGCGCCTGGAAGCGGTGGTCAAGGCGACGAGCTTGGCCGGATTCGCCAGCGCGACATCCGCCGCCACGAAGACCGTCAAGTGGTCCTCGTCTGCGTTCGCGAGCGCGACGCTCAGCAAATCGAACACGACCAGACCCGGATTCAGCTTGTCGATACCCGCTCCCGGCGGCGATCTGAAGCTGAGCAAGCTGGTGATCTTACTTCCGCACGGACTCTCGTTCGTCGCCGCCAGGCGGGCGCTGGCGGCTGGGACCTCGTCGAAGGATCTGCATGGCAGGCGGCTGTCCTTCACCGCCAAGCTGTCCCGCGGCAAGCTGACCTTGACCTTCAAGCAGCCGCCCACGGGTGTGAAGCTCACGGTCTCGCGCGGGCTGGTCTTGATCTCGAGTGCGCTTGCGAGTCGCATCGAGTCGCGTAAAGCCAAGTCCGAGACGGTTTCGCTCACCTTGGACTACATAGGCAAGCCTCCCCGGCGCGGGGCGATCAAGTTTCGCCTGGCCTGAGCGGGCCGAGGCGCCTCGGAGTCGGGTCGAAGGAGGTCGACCTTTGGGTAGCCTCCACTCGGCCGTTCTTGGATCGCTCCCGGGCGGATCGCTGTCACGTGATACCGGGATCCGCCGAGGTTAGGCGCAGCTCATGACCGCCGGCTCGGACCACGTCACCCGGGTGCAGCTGCCGGCCACGCCGCGCCTCCCTGTCTCCATTTATCCACACCGGCTCGGCCGAGAGGAATGCCTTGACCTCAGCGCCGCTGTCGATTATCCCGGCCAGCTTCAGTAGCTGTCCGAGTCTGATCATCTCGCCTTTGATCGGCACATCGCGCATCGTCGGCCAAACCTATCGGCTGTGACGCCGTACGGCCGCGTCCATGAGCAGCCTAGGGTCCGGGTCGCCGCGACCCGCGGGCTTGATCAAACCATCAAAACCTCACCGACTTGCGGGCGCGGGCGAGGCCGCCGCCGCTGCTCTGGTCCGAGCCCAGCTCCGAGGCCTGAGCCGGTGTGGCCTGGGCCGCCGTCGCGTCTCCCTTTGAGACCAGACGATTGACGTAGGCGCCGGTTGACGACGTGGCCTTGGCGATCCTATCGCTGTACTTGCCGCGAGTCCGCTGCTCGGCGAGCGTCTTCACCGCTTGGCTGATCTGGTCCTGCCAACGCCGCGTCATACCGGGAGGGCTCACCGTTGACGTCTTCCACCGGCTCGGCGTCCGTCGCTTCGTCCAGTCGGGTGTCGCCGTGCCTCATCTCGACCCAGCACGAGCGCCGCGCCGACGACCAACAGGATGATTCCGATCGTCCACAAGATGGCGACCTTGGCAACGAATCCATGAATCCGACGATCGGCAGGACGATGCCTAGGGCGATCATTTGCTTCTCCTCGTTGATATCGCGCATTGACACCAACGCGCCGGAGCTTTCAAGTTACCCGTACCAGGCACGCTGGAACTAGTGCGGGATACGGAGACTGACGTACGCGTGCGAACACTAGGGAGAGCGATGGGACGAGCGCGTAACACCACAAAACGGTCTTTACAGAACTGGAACCCCTGAAGAGGGACTCAGGTCCGACCGCACGAATACGCGGTGCGTGTCGTTGACACCCCTCGGGTACCCAAAGCCGGAGGATCCGAACCCCCCGGCGGTCCGACCGGAGACGTGGCGCAGCTAGCTTGCCCCCATGACTTCAGACGGCACGGCGTCGTGCGCCATGGTACGGGTGATCGCGGATCGCAGGAGGGAGTCCGATCTGCTCGGGCAGGGCGGCGAGCGACCGCAGCACTTCAGCACCGGCCTGGCGCAGAGTCTCCTCGTCGCTGTCGGCGATGTAGCCAAACGCGCGCATGCCGGCTGAGCGCGCGGCTCTCACACCGATGGCCGTGTCCTCGACGACGACGCATCGATCAGGGCTTGCTCGCATGGCAGCGGCTGCGTGGAGGAAGAGGTCGGGGTGCGGTTTGCCGTGCGCGACCATGTAGGCCGAGAACAACTCGTTCTCGGCGAACAGCTCGCGCAGTCCGGTCAGGGTCAGGGTGAGGTCGGTCTTCTCCAGCTTTCCCTGTGATGCGACGCAGGCCTTGACGCCGGCCGCGCGCAGCGATCGCACAGCCTCGTCGGCGCCCGGCACTGGCTGGAGACGATGGTGAAACTCGACCGTGCGATCGCGCTCGAACGCGTCGGCGAATTCCCCCGGGAGCGCCGCGCCCAACCGGGCCTGCGCTCGCTCGATCACTTCGGCCATCAGCAGGCCCTTGTATCCGTGCAACGCCTCAGCCGGCGATGTTGGCAATCCAGCGGCGGTCAACGCCCGCGCCAGGACCTCGCCGGAAATCCCCTCGCTGTCCACGAGCACGCCGTCGCAGTCGAAGATCACCAACTCCGGCAGGCGCGTGCGGCGGGGATCAGGGTTCCCAGGTGCGGCCATGGCAAGCAAGGCTAAACCGCCGGCCTGCCTGGGTGTGTTCGCCGCTGAGACGCCAGTCGCGGCGAGCAATCGCTACGGTTCCATTGTGGGCGCCCGTGAGAAGCCTGAGGTCGAGGTCCCCTCCGACCAGTCGCCGTCCTACCAGCTCGAACTGGAGGACGTCGTCGTCGGCGATGGCGAGGTGGCCGTGTCAGGGCGCGTCGTCGAAGTCCACTACGTGGGCGTCTCCTGGAAGACGGGCAAGCAGTTCGATGCATCCTGGGACCGTGGCAAGACGTTCAAGTTCGGCCTCGGCAAGGGCCAGGTCATCGCCGGCTGGGACCAGGGTGTCGTCGGTATGAAGGTGGGTGGACAGCGCCGGATCACGATTCCGCCCATGCTCGCCTACGGCAAGCGCGGCGCGGGTGGAGTGATCGGCCCCGACGAGACCCTCGTGTTCGTGGTCGACCTAATCGCCGTGGGCTGAGGCGGGCTGCCGGGCGTACTGAATCTGAGCCTGCCGTTTCGCCGGCCCCTGTGCCCTGACAACCTGTTCGGGCACCTGGCGGCCACAGCCGTGCCCGGAGTTGAGGAATGGCGAGCGGGGTGGTACCGCCGCACACTCCGCCTGCCACATGGCGCCGGCATCGTTGCGCTCCGGCCTGGGCCCGACCGCGTCGATTGCCGTCTGCGCCTCGACGATCTGAGCGACCTGGACCTGGCAGTCGGCCGCTGCCGGAGGATGCTCGACCTTGATGCTGATCCGGTCGTCATCGACGAGCAGCTCAGCTCCGATCCACGCGTGGCCCCGCTGGTGGCCAGAAGCCCGGGCCGGCGGGTGCCGCGTACCGTCGATCCGGCGGAGTTGGCGGTGCGAGCCGTGCTCGGCCAGCAGGTCTCGACCGCTGCGGCGCGCACGCACGCCGCCCGTCTGGTCAGCGCGCACGGTGTGTTGATCAATGACCCCGACGGCGGTCTGACCCACCTGTTCCCGGACCCCGCGAGCCTGGCCGAGCTCGATCCTGCGAGTCTGGCCCTGCCCCGGTCACGTCGCCGGACGCTGATCATGTTGGTGGCGGCCCTGGTCTCAGGCGAGATCGAACTGGCCCCGGACACGGACTGGGACGAGACACGTCGTCGATTGTCGGCGCTCCCCGGCTTGGGTCCATGGACGGTGGAAACGATCGCCATGCGGGCCCTAGGGGATCCCGATGCCTTCCTGAAGGGCGATCTCGGTGTCATTAGGGCAGCCCGGGATCTCGGTCTGCCGTTCACGCCGGCGGCGCTGGAGGCTGCGTCGAACGCGTGGCGGCCGTGGCGGGCCTATGCGGTGCAGCATCTGTGGGCGACCGGCGACCACGCCATCAACCGCTTGCCCGCGTGAACCCGCTGGCGATCACGACCCCCGGGTCCTCGCGGGTAGGCTGATGCCCGTGGGCAACGCCGTCCGCAGCGCAGAGGTGGAGGACGCTGAGCTCATCGGTCGGCTCCTGCACGATTTCAACACCGAGTTCGACGAGCCCACGCCCAGCCCCAGCGCGCTGGCCGAGCGAGTCAGAGATCTTCTGAGCACCGAGGAGTTCTCCGTCCTGCTGAGCACCGACGGGCTCGGGCTGGCGGCGTTGCGGTTTCGCCCCGGGATCTGGACGAACGCGCTCGAGTGCTATCTGGCGGAGCTGTACGTGCGTCCGCAGCGCCGCGGCCAGGGACTCGGGCGGGCGCTGATGGAGGCCGCGATCGACTTCGCGCGGCGCAAGGGCGCTGACCGTCTGGAGCTCGGCACCGGCGAGCAAGACGTGGTCGCGCGGGCGCTCTACGAGAGCCTGGGCTTCAGCAATCGCGAGGGTAAGCCTGATGGCCCGCTGAACTACTTCTACGAGCGAGAGCTCTAGTGCGAGCTACGGTGCTCGACTACGATCTCCCCTGCGCTTGACCCCGGTGAGCCGGCTTTGAGCGTGCAGCCGGGGGCTCGGGCCGGGCGAGCCGGACGGCCCGTTACGACACCGGCGCTCGAGAGGATCTAATGCCCCAGATCGTGCTGACTGATCTGCCGACTCCGATGCTGTGGCGCAACTGGGTGGGCAATCAATCCTTCACACCCAGCTATGCCGCTGCGCCGCGCGACGAGGCCGAGGTGTCCGAGCTCGTTAGTCAAGCGGCCGAGCGGGGCACCGGCCTACGGGTCGTCGGCGCCGGGCATTCGTTCACCCCGGTGGTGCAGACAGATGGGCTGCTTCTGGACCTGGCTGCGCTGAGCGGGGTGGTCGCCACGGATCCCGGTGCAAAGCGTGCCACGGCGCTGGCGGGGACCCAGATCCGAGATTTCTACGAGCCGCTGTGGCGCGACGGGCTGGCCCTTAAGAACCAGGGCGACATCGACACCCAGCGGATTGCCGGCGCCGTCGCCACCGCCACGCACGGCTCAGGAACCGGATACACGAGCCTCTCCGGCATCGTCCGGGGCGTCCGGCTGGTGACGGCGACCGGCGAGATCCGCCAGATCGGCGAGGATCAGCCTGAGCTGCTGCGTGCGGCTCAGGTGGCCGTTGGGATGCTAGGGGTGATGACGCAACTCGAGCTCGAGGTGACCGACGCCTATCGGCTCACAGAACAGATCGACGTGTGGCCGTGGGCCGAGGTCATGGGCCGCTGGGACGAGCTCGTCAACCAGCACCGTCATTTCGGGTTCTTCTGGCTGCCCACCGAGGAGTCGGCCGCCCTCTACAACCTGTCCTCGCATGGCGGGACGATGGCCGACAAGTGCTACGTGAAGATCTATGACGAGGCCGCCCCCGACCAGCCCGATGATCTGACTCCGGGCCGCCGCACCGACCGCTGCTATCGCATCTATCCGATGGTCTATGACCCCAACT
>OCZT010000595.1_pt1 | contig 36229 bp, 34 predicted proteins | sample 1539031 | NCBI WGS metagenome assembly OCZT01 (sample SAMEA3539308, study PRJEB22396) | soil metagenome | biome: tundra; feature: field; material: soil | place: USA | collected 2010-05 | depth 0.15 m | reverse complement strand
GCCGCGTAGCCTTCGTACGTCCATGCCGGCCGGTCGGCGATCACGGGATCGAGCAGCGCGATGCCGAGCTTCTCGACGTCGGCGCGTGACGACGCGCCGACGTCTATCCAGATCTGGTCCACGCCGACGACCGTGGTGTCGCCGCGATGCTGCTGCGCGAAGTGTCCGTTGAAAATGGCGCCGACACCGAGCACGCCATTCTCGCCGCCGTGCGCGGTGAAGATGCGCACGCGCTGCGCCTCAAGCGCCTGGTCCCAGAGCGGAAACGCGGGTGCGGCGCCCGCGCGATGGAGCCGCACGTAGCCGTCGTCGGTGATCTCGCTGACGGCATACGACGAGGCATCGAGCGCGCACGCGATCACGCGTCTCGGCGAGCCCGAGCCCACACGGCGGACGAGATTCCCGACGGCATCGCGCGTGAATCCCGGAAGCGCCTTCATGAGCCTCGCGCCGGCGATGTCTTCGGCACCGGCTGGGACGGGAAGCGTGATCCACCGGGAGATGGCTTCGGCGATGCGATCGTCGGACGCGCTGCCCTGTGCGCGGGCGTTCGCGGAGAGCGCGCAGGTCAGGAAAGCGGAGAGAAGGAGGGATCGTTTCATGCGGAAGACGTTACGGGGCGCCGACGGCGCTGTCGAGTGGCGCGCGCCGAGAGCCGAACGGTATCTTGCACCACTCAATGCCCACCGCCGCCCCGCTGAAGTTCGACGATCCCCCGGTCTTCCCGCGCGGATTTCGCTGCACGAGCACCAACTGCGGCCTCAAGCCAGACGCAAAGGATCTTGCGCTGTTCGTGAGCGAGAAGGACGCGGCGGCGGCGGCGGTCTTCACCCGCAATCATTTTCCCGGCGCGCCGGTGACGCTCGGCCGCGAGACCATTCGTGCCGGCCGGCTACGCGCGATCGTCGCGAACAGCAAGTGCAGCAACGTCGCGACCGGCGCCCGCGGGCTCGAGAATGCGCGCCGCATGGCGGCCGCCGCGGCCAGGGAGATCGGCTCGACGGCCAACCGCGTGCTCGTGAGCTCCACCGGCGTGATCGGCGTGCAACTGGCGATCGAGAAGATCGAACGCGGCATCGTCGGGCTCGCCGGCCGGCTCCAGACGGATCCGATGGTCGGCGCCGAGGGGATCATGACGACCGACACGCATCCCAAGGCGCTGTCGGCGCGAGTCGGCGGCGCGACGATTACCTGGGTCGCCAAGGGCTCGGGGATGATCGAACCGAACATGGCGACGATGCTCGCCTACATCTTCACCGATGCGGAGTTCGACGCGACGGCGCTCGATCGCATGCTCCGAACGGCGGTGCACGTCTCGTTCAACATGCTCAGCGTGGACACGGACACGAGCACGAGCGACACCTGCGCGATGCTCGCGAACGGGCTGGCAGGGCGCGTGGACGAAGCGGCATTTCTGGAGACGCTCACCGCCGGATGCATCAGGATGACCGAGATGCTCGCGCGGGACGGCGAGGGAGCGCAGCACCTGCTGCGCACGACGGTGCGCGGCGCGGCGAGCGAGGACGACGCCCGACGCGTCGCGAAGTCGCTCGTGAACTCCCCGCTGATCAAGACCATGGTGCACGGCGCGGATCCGAACGTCGGCCGCCTGTTGATGGCGGTCGGCAAGGCGTTCGAAGTGGACGTGAGGCCCGCGAGCACCGACGCGTGGATCAACGGCCACGCGGTGGTGAAGGGCGGGGAACGACTTGATTTCGATGAGGCCATGGTGCGAGCGGCGCTCGGGAGCGAGGTCGTCGACCTCGAGGTAACGCTCGGCACGGGCCATGCGACCGCCACGGCGTATGGCTGCGACCTGACGGCCGGGTACATCGAGGAGAACGCGGCATACTACTCGAGTTGACGCGGTACAGGTTTCGCGCCCCAGCGACCTAGCGATTTTTCGATGAGGCTCGCAGACGATAGATGACAGTCCCTCGTTTCCTTGGCCTTACGATTGCGGCGAGGGAGCGAGAAGAGACTTGTGAGGGCGTTTCTCAGTTTCGCCGTTTTCGCGGACGTGTCCGAATGGCGGAACTGGCAGACGCACGTACTCCGCAAGTGCGTGCCGGCAACGGCGTGCGGGTTCGAATCCCGCTTCGGGCACGCCCTCGACCAAGAATTTGACTCGGCGGATGTGCGGCCGTACGCTTAATACGCACTTGCGAGGTACGTGTGCCGGCTTCGGCTGGCGGCAAGACCCGCGGCGCCAATCGGCCCGCGGGTTTTGTGTTTTCCGCACCGATCTTCAACGGTATCGGGCGAGCGATCGCCGCCTCAGCCGCGTATACCAATCGCGCAGGTCGCATTACCAACATCATCGAGGTCACGAGACACCAATGACACGCCGATTCATTCTCCGCGCGGCCGCGCTCTCCGCGCTCGCCGTTCCGGTCGTCACACCGACGCTCGTCGCTCAGCAGAAGTGCCCCGCCACCACGCCCGGCGCGGCGATGCCGCTCACGTACCAGGGCGCTCCGACCGTGCCCGCGATCACGGCGTGCGACCTGATGACCCGGCTCTACGTCTACGCGGCGGACTCCATGCGCGGCCGGGAGGCCGGCACGCCTGACGCGATCCGCGCGACCGCATACATCGAAGGCGAGGTGAAGCGGCTCGGCCTTCGCCCCGCGGGCGACAACGGCACCTTCTTCCAGAGCATGCCCGTCACGGCACGTATCATGACGCAGGCATCGGCGATCAGTGCAGGCGGAAAGACGTTCCGTCCTGGCGCGGATTTCAACGCCGCGGGCGGAGCCGACCGGACGGCAGCGGGTGACGTCGTGTTCGGTGGCACTCTCGGTGACACCGTCAACGCGCTTGGCGCGGACGACGTGCGTGGGAAGATCGTCGTGATCGTGGCGCCCGCGGGTGGCGGGGGTCGTGGCGGCTTCGGCGGTGGCCGCGGCGGCGCGGCGAACAATCCGCTCGCCGGCGCCGCGGCGGTCGTCACGGTGAGCCAGACGATTGGCACGCCACGCCTGCAGTTCGTGCTCAACGACACCGTGCAGAACGACGGACGCACGGCGTACAATGCCGCGAACCCGGCGCCGCCCCCCGCCGCAGGACGCGGCGGGCGCGGCGGGGCAGCGGGTCCTGCGCCTCTCTCCGTAACCGTGTCCCCCGCCGTTGCGGCTGCGATGCTCGGCAAGCCGGTCGCCAGCGCCGTGCGCGGTGACAAGAACGGCGCGGTGACCATCGACCTCAAATTCGAGACCGTGGCGGAACCCACGCGCAGTGTCGTGGCGATCCTGCCGGGCACCGATTCGAAACTCAAGAACGAGTACATCGTGATCGGCGCGCACTCCGATCACATCGGGATGTCGGCGGCGAATCCCCCGGTGGAACACGACTCGCTCAAGGCGTACAACATCGTGGCGCGCCCGGAAGGCGCGGACTCGCGCGGCGCGGCGCCGCCCACGCCGGAACAGTGGGTGCGCATCAACGCACTCAAGGACTCGCTGCGCAACGTGTACCCTGCGCGGCTCGATTCCGTCAGCAACGGCGCCGACGACGACGGCTCGGGCTCGATTTCGGTCCTGGAGATCGCCGAGGCGTTCGCGAAGGGACCGGCGAAGCCGAAACGGTCGCTGATCTTCATCTGGCAGACCGGCGAGGAGAAGGGACTCTGGGGCTCGCAGTGGTTCACGAACCATTCCACCGTGCCGCGGGACTCGATCGTCGCCGACCTCAACATGGATATGGTCGGCCGCGGCGCGGCGACCGACATGACGGGGAAAAACAAGGAGAACCAGGATCTCTTCGGCGCGGAAAACTACCTCCAGCTCGTGGGCTCGCGCCGTCTCTCGACGGAACTGGGTGACCTCGCCGAGCAGGTGAACGCGAAGGAGGCGATACCGTTCAAGTTCGACTATGCGATGGACGCGAACGGACATCCGCAGAACATCTACTGCCGCAGCGACCACGCGAACTATGCGCGTTACGGGATCCCGGTGATCTTCTTCACCACGGGCGGACACGCCGACTACCACCAGGTGACGGACGAGCCGCAGTACATCCAGTACCAGCACATGGCGCGGGTCAGCACGCTGGTGTTCGACCTCGCGCTGAAGCTCGGCGGCATGGATCATCGCCCGGTGGTCGACAAGACGAAGCCGGACAGTCCGTTCGCGAGGTGCCAGCAGTAGAGGCGGTCGCTCTCAGCGCACCACGACCGTTCGCGTGGTCGTGATCGTGCTGTCGTTATAAGCGCCAATCACGTGCAACGTCGCCGCGGGTCGTGAGCGTGACGACGAAGTTGGCGAGGACCACCGCGGTGTCGGGAACCACGAGCGAGCCGTCGACGATGGAACCGGGTCGAGATGCCCAAGCCGGCCCGAACAGCTCGGCGCACGCGGCGAGCAAGATTCCAAAGACGCAGAGCGACGTCGCAGGCATCAGTTTCACGCTGTCGAGTCCCGCGAGAGAGTTCTCCAGCAATCAAGATACTCCCGCCGGCGGCCAACGCGCGGCCCGCCCGTGCCAGCAAGAACTTCGTATGTTCGTCAGCGCACCGTCGGCTCAGTTGTCTGGATCTCTTCCGCCAACCACGCAAGGAGCCAGCATGACCGGAATAGACGAAGGGTCACATGATGTTGGTCGCGGCGATATGCCGCCCAAGCCCGCGGCGCCACACTCGAAAGTGCGGTCGGCGTCGGACACCATCACGAAGAAGCTGGGACTCGAGACGATCGAGGGGTTCTCGCTGGGATCCTTCTTCTCGCAGGTGTTCTCCAAGCACGATCCCGAGGCGATCGAGTCGATGTTCACCGTGGGCTCGCGCGAGACGACGCCGGCCCTGAATTCGACGATGGGGGAACTTCCGAATCCCTGGATCTTCTTTCGCGTCCTGGTGGGCGCGGTCGCGGTCTACCTCCTGTTCCTGATGAGCTGGAACCGGTTCGGGAACGTGAACGTGATACCGGGGCTCATCATGGCCGGGTCGTTCGCTGTCCCGTTCTCGGTGCTGATCCTGTTCTTCGAGATCAACACGCCACGCAACGTGTCGCTGGTGCGCCTCGTGGAGCTCGTGGTGGCCGGCGGAGCGCTCTCCCTGCTCATCTCGCTCGTGCTCTACGACAAGCTCGGATTTCTCGGTGTCTTCGGCGCTTCGGCCGCCGGCATCATCGAGGAGGTCGGCAAGCTGGCCGCGGTGCTCCTGGTCATGCGGCTGCTGCCCATGTCGCGATATCCCTACCGGATCAACGCGCTCTTGTTCGGCGCCGCGGTCGGGACGGGATTCGCCGCCTTCGAGTCGGCCGGCTACGCCCTGCGGATCGGACTCAACGACAGCAGCGCCATGCTGGACAACATCACGCTGCGCGGCGCAATGTCGCCGTTCGGCCACATCGTGTGGACCGCGATCGCGACGTCGGCGTACTGGAGGGCGCGCCAAGAGAACAAGGACTTCGCGTCAACGGTTCAGTCCCGACGGTTCCTGCTGCTCTTCTCCGCGTCCGTCGCGCTCCATTTCATTTGGGACATGCCATTCGAGGGCCCGTTCATGGTCAAGTTCTGGGTGCTCGGCTTCGTCGCGTGGGTGATCGTCATCAGCCTGATCCAGTCCGCACTCAAGGAGATCTCCGAGCGTGCGGGTACGGCCGTGGCCGTGACGTAGACCAGCCCCAACCGATCGACCGGCGGCTGGCCGCTACCGCGCCACCGCCTTGATGATCGCCGACAAGACATCCGTGCTTCCCGACTCTCGCTCGAGGTACGGATACCGCTCGCCGCCGTGGTAGTCGACGTGGTACGTGTTGTAGAAATCCCCCGTCGCGGCGAGCAGATCGAGCGGGGCGGAGGTCATTGTTCCCAATCGCAGGGCGTCGTGCATGAGGTCCGTGGTGTACTTGCGCCCGTTCACGGCAATGACCTTCATCCCCGGCGCCACTCCGGCTTTCGCGGCGGGACTTCCCGGCAGCACGTCGAGCGCCGTTCCGTCCTCCGAGAACCGGATTCCAAGGGAGTACGTCAGGTCGTTGAAGTGGCCGTTGGCCATTTTCGCCACATGCATGCTCGTGGGCGTGTCGCGATAAGAGAGCTTCCATCCGCTCCCTTCGATCCCTCCAAGCGGTGCACGGGCCGAGAGCGATTGGAGTCTGGTCTCGAGAAATGTCTTCCAGTCGAATGGCGCCACGCCATTCAACGTCGCGACCACATCGTCGAACGTGTATGGCTTGACCACGGGCGACGTGCTTTCGCCTCCATGAAACGCCTTGCAGAAGTCGTCGAGTGATTTCCGGCCGTTCGTGAGCCGACGGATCGTGACGTCGGCCTCGAGCCAGATCAAGTCGCCTTCGTCGTAGTAGTCCGTCGACCGGCGCAGCGCGTCGTAATCGGCGCGCGTGTAGTACAGCAGTTGCGCTTCGTCATTCGTATCCTGCAGCGGGCGCCACGTGCGGCCCGGGCGATTGTCGAGTTGCGCCGCGAGCAGCGCGAGATCGCCGCGGTACTCGTCGGGCGTTTCGAGCGCCGACCGCGCGGCGAGCACCTTGCCCAGGTACTGCGTGAGGCCTTCGTACACCCAGAGCAGGTCGCCCTTCATGGGCGTCGAGAAATCGCCGGTCGCGAGGCCGGCCGGCCGGCGATACTTGCCATTCCAGGAGTGCACGAACTCGTGCGGCAGCAGGTCCGCCTCGGCGATGCGGAGGTTGTCGTCGATCAGGGTCCGCTCGGCTACACGGTCATCGTTCGACTGATGATGCTCGAGGCCGAAATGCGCGACCTGGTCGCTCAGCGTGAACAGGAAATCGAAGTGATCGAAGTGGTGCGCCCCGAACAGCGCGTTCGCCTCGGTGACGAGTTGCCGGTACGCGGTCACCTGCCCGGGACCCATCGCCAGCGCCGCTTCGTTGTCGCTCACGAGATTGAGCGTGTGCTTCACGCCGGACTCCGGGGTGAGGTCGATCGACCGCAGGTACTGTCCCGCAATCACGGGCGAGTCCACGAGCATCGTGAGTGACTTCGCGGCGAAGTGAACCGGGTTGGCGTGCACGTCGTTCGCCGTGAGCGCCGTCGCGAACTTCCACCCGCTGGGCAGCGTGAGCTGCGGCGTGATGATGATGTCGTCGGGTCGCGGCGTGCTGGGATACAATACCACCTGATTCCAGCTCAGCACGAGGAGCTTGGCCGACGACGAGGCACCGGACGAGAAGCCCGACGCGTCCGGGGGAAGCAGGAAATCGAATGCCACGTCGACGCTGGCCGTGCCGGAGGGCAACGTGCAGTGGATTGCGTACATGTTCTCGAGGTCACGGCGCCAGGAGATCGGCGCGCCGCCGGCGGTGATCCTGATTCCGGCGACGTCGATGATCGGGCCGGTGGGTCCGTGCTCGCCGGGAATCCACTTGGGATAGAGCAGCGTCAGCGGGCCCGACCGTGCTGAAATCGTCTCGCGCGTGTGGAGGATGCGCGACGGGGCGCTCGCGGCGTCGACGCTGAGCGCGATGATCGTGTGCTCGGCCTGCGCCCACGCCGGCGCTCGAGTGATGACGAGCATGGCGACAGCCAAGAGCATACGAAGCATCGGAGCTCCGGAACGGGTGTGGTCTCTGACGTCTGGCGAAGCGAATGTATGGGCGGCGCGAACGAAGGGCCAGCCGGACTAGCCCAACACGGCGAACCGCTCGCGCACCCGCGCCACCGCGCTCACCAGCGCGTCCACGTCACTCGTCTCGTTGTACACGTAGAAGCTCGCCCGCGTCGTCGCGCTGACGCCGAGCGCGCGCATGAGCGGCTGGGCACAGTGATGTCCGGCGCGGACGGCGATGTGCTCCGCGTCGAGCAGCTGCGACAGGTCGTGCGGGTGCACGTCGCGCAAGGTGAAGCTCACCACGCCGCCCCGCCGCTCCGCGGACGGGCCGAGCACCGTGACGTCGTCCACCGCCGCAAGCCGCACCATCGCGTAGCGCACGAGCGCGGACTCGTGCGCGTGCACACGGTCCATCCCGAGCGCCTCGAGGTACCGGCACGCCGCCGCGAGCCCCACCGCACCTTCCACGTTCGGCGTGCCGGCCTCGAACTTGTGCGGAAGGATGTTCCAGGTGGTCGTGCGGTCGCCCACGAGCGCGATCATGTCGCCGCCCATCTGGTAGGGCGGCATCGACTCGAGGAGGTCGCGCGTCGCCACGAGTCCGCCGATCCCCATCGGGCCGAGCATCTTGTGGCCGCTGAAGGCGTATGCGTCGACGCCCAGCGCATCGAATCCCACCTCGAGATGCGGCGCGCCCTGCGCGCCGTCGCACACGGCGAGCGCGCCGGCGCGATGCGCGATCGCGGCGATCTCGGAGACGGCGCTCAGCGTGCCAAGCGCGTTCGAGACGTGCCCGAACGCGACGACCTTCGTCCGCGGCGTGACGAGCTCCCTGAGCTTCGCGAGGTCGACCTCGCCGTCCGGCGTGAGCTCGCAGATCCTGAACTCGGCGCCGACGGCGAGCGCGAGCTGCTGCCAGGGCACGAAGTTGGCATGGTGTTCCAAGCGGGTCACCACGATGCGATCGCCCGCCCGCACGTTGGCCCGGCCCCAGGCCGTCGCGAGCAGGTTGAGCGACTCGGTTGTTCCGCGCGTGAAGATCAGCGTGTCGGGATCCGCCGCGCCGAGGAAGCGCGCGACCGTGTCGCGGGCGTTCTGATACGCCTCCGTCGCCGCGACCGAGAGCGCGTAGGCGCCGCGGTGCGGGTTCGCGTTGTCGCGCTCGTAGTACCCGAGGATTGCGTCGAGCACGGCCCGCGGCTTTTGGGTGGTGGCCGCGGAGTCGAGATAGTGCAGGGCCGGATCTCCCGCGAGGAGCGGAAAGTCGGCGCGTGGCGCCAGAGGCTTGATGGTCATTCGAGTGCCGCCTTCATCGCGCCTGCCGCGCCTGCCGCGCCTGCCGCGCCTGCCGCGCCCGCCGCGTCGTCGAGCGCCGAGCGCAGTGCGTGCCAAGCGAGCGTCGCGCACTTCACCCTGAGAGGAAAACGCGACACGCCGGAAAACGCCTTCAGCTTGCCGAGGTCTGCCCCCGCGCCGTGCCCCGTCACGAGACCGTGGAACGACTCGAAGATCTTCCCGGCTTCCGCCTTCGTCTTTCCCTTCACGGCCTGCGTCATGAGGCTCGCGCTCGCCTTGGAGATGGCGCAGCCGGAACCCTGGAACGAGACGTCCTCGACCACGTCGCCGTTCATCTTCAGGAAGACGGTGAACTGGTCGCCGCACATCGGGTTCAAGCCCTCGGCGTGCGCGCTGGCGAGTGGCATCGCGCGGAAGTTCTGCGGCCGGCGGTTGTGGTCGAGGATGATGCTCTGGTAGAGCTCCTCGAGGTCTCCGCTCATCGGGTCCGGTGTCACGTCAGCCCTGCCCGCCGAATGACTGCGTGAACCGCTCGAACGCCAGCGCCTCCAGTCCCTCGCGCAGCACGTCCACTTCGATCGTCTCGAGCACTTCGGCCGCGAACGCGTAGGTGAGCAGGGCCCGCGCGTTGTCGGCGCCGAGTCCGCGGCTCTTCATGTAGAAGAGCGCGTCCTGGTCCAGCCGGCCCACCGTCGCGCCGTGCGTGCACTTGACGTCGTCGGCGAAGATCTCGAGCTGCGGCTTCGTGTCCACGCGCGCATGGTCCGAGAGCAGCAGCGCGTGGTTGGTCTGCTTGCCGTCGGTCTTCTGCGCGAGGGGATCGACGTACACCTTGCCGTTGAACACGCCGTGCGAGCTGCCGTCGAGGATTCCCTTGTACAGCTCCCGGCTCGCGCAACCCGGCGCGAGGTGCTCGACGAACGTCTGGTGGTCGGCGTGCTGCGTGCCGTCGATCAGGTACAGCCCGTTCAGCCGTGCCTCCGCGTTCTCGCCCGCGAGCTGCGTGTACACGTTCGTGCGTGACAGCGCCGCGCCGGCCGCGTACGAGAAGGAGTGGTACACCGAGTCGCGCTCCTGCCGGACCTGGGTCGTGCCGACATGAAACGCATCGGTGCTCTCGCGCTGGATCTTGTAGTGGTTGACGCGGGCGCCGTTCCCCATCTCAATCTCGGCGACGGCGTTCGTGAAGTACGCAGCGCCGACCGGGCCGGCGCTCGCGAAGCTCTCCACGATGGTGAGGCGCGACAGGGCATCGGCCACGACCAGGAGGCGCGGGTGAATGCCCACGCCCCCGGCATGCGCGTCGGCGATGTGCACGATGTGCACCGGCGCCTCGACAATCGTGGCCGGCGGCACGTGAATCACTACCCCATCGTTCGCGAACGCCGTGTTGAGCGCGGTGAACGTGTGTCCCTCGCCGTTCGCCAGCTTGCCGAGATGCTCGGCCACCAGCTCTGGTGATTCCTTCAGCGCCTCCGCGAGCGTCGTGACGCGCACTTCCGCGGGAAGGCCGGCGAACCCCGAGAGCGAAGCCTCGAAGCGCCCGTTCACGAATACGAGCCGATGCCAGTCGGGAGCACCAATCACGAGCGCCTCGACGTCCGCGGAGGTCAGGGCCACAGGCCCGCTGCGCGCCGGGGCGGTCTTGAAGACACGCTCCGCGATCGGCGTCACGCTGGTGAAGTGCCAGTCCTCGTTGCGGGTCGTCGGAAATCCGAGCGAATTGAACCGGTCCATGGCTTCGCGGCGGAGGATCGGCAGCCACGCAGGCCCGCCCGGGCCGCGCAGCGCCGCGAACAGCTGCTCGTACGTCGTGCTCGTCGGGCTCATGCGGCCTCCATCACCCAGTCGTATCCGCGCGCCTCGAGCTCGAGCGCGAGCTCCCTTCCTCCCGACTTCACGATCCTGCCGTGGGCGAGGACGTGCACGAAATCGGGCACGATGTAGTTGAGCAGGCGCTGATAGTGCGTGACGACGATGGTCGCATTGTCCGGGCGCCGCAGCGCATTCACGCCGCCAGCGACCACGCGGAGAGCGTCGATGTCGAGCCCCGAGTCTGTTTCGTCGAGGATCGCGAGCTTCGGCTCGAGCACCGCCATCTGGAGGATCTCGTTGCGTTTCTTCTCGCCGCCGGAGAACCCCGCGTTCACCGAACGGTGCAGCATCGCCTGGTCCATCTCGACGAGCTTGAGTTTCTGTTCCATGAGGTCGAGGAACTCGATTGGGTCCAGCTCCTCCTTGCCATTCGCCCTGCGCACCTCGTTGTAGGCCGAGCGGAAGAAGTACGCGTTGGTGACGCCGGGAATCTCGATCGGATACTGGAAGGCCAGGAACACGCCGGCCTGCGCACGCTCCTCGGCCGGCATCGCGAGCAAGTCCTTCCCTTCGTAGGTGACCGAGCCCGCGGTCACGACGTATCCCGGGTGGCCCGCGATGATCTGCGCGAGCGTGCTCTTGCCCGAACCGTTCGGCCCCATGATCGCGTGCACTTCGCCCGCGTTCACCGTGAGCGAAATGCCCTTCAGGATTTCCTTGTCGCCGGCGGTGGCGTGGAGATTATCGATCTTCAGCATCTGCATCCGTCTGTTTGAATTTGATGTCGTGACTATCCGACTGAACCTTCGAGCGTGATACCGAGGAGCTGCTGCGCCTCGAGCGCGAACTCCATCGGCAGTTCCTTGAAGACTTCGCGGCAGAATCCGCTCACGATGAGCGAGATCGCGTGCTCCGCGGAGAGTCCCCGCTGCTTGCAGTAGAAGATCTGGTCCTCGCCGATCTTCGACGTGCTCGCCTCATGCTCCGTGGTGGAGCTGTTGTTCGCCACTTCGATGTACGGAAAAGTGTGCGCCCCGCATTTATTGCCAATAAGCATCGAGTCGCACTGAGTATAGTTGCGCGACCCGTGCGCTTTCGGGAGCATCTTCACCTGCCCGCGGTAGCTGTTCTGCCCCCGTCCCGCGCTGATCCCCTTCGAGATGATCGTGCTCTTCGTGTTCTTGCCGATGTGGATCATCTTCGTGCCCGTATCGGCCTGCTGCATGTTGTTGACGACGGCCACGGAGTAGAACTCGCCGGTTGAGTTGTCGCCCTGCAGGATCACGCTCGGGTACTTCCAGGTGATGGCCGAACCCGTTTCAACCTGCGTCCACGAGATCTTCGAGTTCGTGTGCGCCTTGCCGCGCTTGGTGACGAAGTTGTAGATGCCGCCGACGCCGTTCTTGTCACCGGCATACCAGTTCTGCACGGTCGAGTACTTCACCGTCGCGTTGTCCAGCGCGATGAGCTCGACGACGGCCGCGTGGAGTTGGTTCGTGTCGCGCTTGGGCGCCGTGCACCCCTCGAGGTAGCTGACATACGCGCCCTCATCGGCAACGATGAGCGTACGCTCGAACTGGCCGGTGTTGGCGGCGTTGATGCGGAAATACGTCGAGAGCTCGATCGGGCAGCGCACTCCCTTCGGCACATAGCAGAACGAGCCGTCCGAAAAAACGGCGGAGTTGAGCGCGGCGAAGAAGTTGTCCGAGTAGGGTACAACCGACCCGAGGTACTTCTTCACGAGCTCCGGATGGTTGTGCACGGCCTCGGTGAACGAACAGAACACGATGCCGTGTTTCGACAGCTCCGCCTTCATCGTGGTGCCGACCGAGACCGAATCGAAGATGGCGTCGACGGCGACACCCGCGAGCACCTTCTGTTCGCTGAGCGAGATGCCGAGCTTGTCGTAGGCGCGGAGGAGCTCGGGATCGACCTGGTCGAGCGACTGGAGCGGCGTGACGCTCTTGGGCGCCGAGTAGTAGCGCTGCGCCTGGTAGTCGATCGGCGCGTACGTGAGGTTGGACCAGTGCGGCTCCGTCATCGCTTGCCACCGACGGAAGGCCTTGAGGCGCCACTCGAGCAGCCACTCGGGCTCGTCCTTCTTGGACGAGATGAGCCGGACGGTGTCCTCGGTCAGCCCGGGCGCGATCGTGTCCGACTCGACGTCGGTGACGAACCCGTATTGATATTCCTTGTTGACGAGTGCCTCGATGGACGAACTCATACCGCTCTCTTGATGGCAGTGTATTCGCACGCGCTGCAGCCCTGCATCATGTGCGACTGGCGCTGCACGGGCGCGCCGAGGATCTCTTCGATGAATGCCGTCTCCGCGCGGCACACTTCAGGAAAGCGCTCCGCAATCTCGCGCACAGCACAGTTGTGTTCGAGAATTCGTGTCTCGGTCGGTGACGGCGACACCGACTCGGCCATGTATCCGTTGGCCGTCAGCATCGCGGCGAGCGCGCGGGCGCGCTCCGGGAACGAAAGCTGGTCGAGCGTCGGCGCGGCCGCCTGGGCGATCGCTTCCCAGCGCCGGCGGAAAATTCCGACGACGCCTTCGCTTCCCTGCTCCGCGCGCACGATTTCGAGCGCATCGGCGAGCGGGCTCGCGTATGCACGAGGGAACAACTGCTCACCCTGTTCAGTGAGCGAATACTCGTAGCCCGGCCCGCCGACTCCGCGCACGACGCGCTTGAATCGCACGAGACCGGCGTCGTGCAGCGTCTTCAGATGGCGCCGCAACGCATTCGGCGTGAGACCGAAGCGCGCGCCGAGTTCCGTTGCGGTGAGCGGCTGCTCCTTCCTCAGCGCGACGAGCAGATCCGAGCGAAGTCCGGAGAATCCAGCGAGAGTTCCCATGTTGACAAAACTACTCGCCGAACGGCATTCGTCAACAAAAATGTTGACGGAATGGCTCTCACGTTGATCGGTGGTATCAGCATGGCGATTCTATGCAAGCCTATAAAATGTGATATCTTATGAAAACACTTGTTTGCGAATAGTAGGTAACATATTTATGACGCATGTGTTACTAATAGTCAAAATGATTGCACTGGGCTGCCGGTTCTGAGGTCGGCGCATTGAACTCATGGCTTCGAACATCTAGCCTCGAGATTCGATTGGACCGCGCTTCTCGTTGTTAACACCAGCCGATTTGAATCGTCTTATTGCCGATGGGGTGGCAGGGAGATCGGGGATGGCGGGAGTCACGCACATTCCGCGAGCGCCGCGACGGGAGTTCACGCCGCGGCGCTCGTCTTTAACTCCCGTCGTCGAGATCCTCGCGAGTGTCGATGTCACGCAGCACACCTCGATCGAGCACCTTCACCTCGCTCACGCGCGACGGGTCCGCGTGAATCACGGCGCGAGCGCCGCCGTGCGCGACCGTCATGAGTTCACGCCACGTCTCGCGATGGAACCAGGCGGGGTGTCCGCGGCGCGATGCACAAACGGGAACCACGACGTGCGCTCCCGTCCGGCGCGCCGCGTCGAGAATCGCGAGGATGCTCTCGAGCCGCACGAACGGATGATCGACGGGCCAGAGCAGCGCGGAGGTCACCGGCGCGTTGGTGAGGTGCGCGAGGCCGAGGCGAGCGCTCATGATCTGCTCCGAGTTCGGGTTCGCGTTCACCACTACGCGAACGCCCGCCGGCGCCACGACACCGGGAGGCAGCACCGCGACGATCGGATCGAGCATCGCGTCCTTCGCGGTCTCCACGATCGCGTCGAGAAACCGGCGACCGTCGCCCAATGTCGCTTCGGCTTTCGGTCCGCCGAATCGCGTGCCGGCGCCCGCGCCGATGATGACCAGGGCGACCGGATTGGCCCGTTCACTCACGGAGCGCTCACGCCTTGGACAGTGCGAGCATCGCGCGTCTCAACAGCGCCGTGGCCTGAACGACTTTGTAGCCGTTCTTCGCAAGGGGCTCGGCGTCGTACAGCGCGCGTTCCGCGAGCGCGTCCGCGCTCTGCTCGTCGAGCGCGCCGCTTGCCACGTCCTCCTCTACCGATTGATTCACGCGCCAGGGCGCCGGAGACACACCGCCGAGCACGAGGCGCACTTCCCCGTCATTCCGCTTGATGGCCGCGAGCGAAACGAGCGCGAAATCCCAGGCCCCCCGCTGCATCACCTTCGCGTATCGCTGCACGCCGCCGGCCGAGCGTGCGGGAACTTCGATTGCCTCGATCATCTCGCCGGGTGCCAGCACCGTTTCGCCGAGTGGATTCGAGCCTGCTCGCTCGAAGAACGATCCGATGGGTACGCTGCGCCGGGCATCCTTCGGGCCGAGCAATTCGACGCTCGCCTCGAGCGCCGTGAGCGCGACGGCCGGATCGGAGGGATGCACCGCATGACAGGGCCCTCCGCCGAGAATCGCATGGTATTGATTCTCGCCAGACACGGCGGCGCATCCGCTGCCGCCGTTCTTCAGGCACGGCACGCCTCGGCGAAAGTACCAGCAGTGCGGGCGTTGGCAGAGGTTGCCGGCGATCGTGCTCATGTTGCGAAGTGCGGGCGTGCCGACCAGTGAAGCAGCCTTCGCGAGCGCTGCGAACCGATCGCGGAGCACGGCGTGCGAGGCAAGATCCGCGACGCGCGCGGCGGCGCCGATGCGCACGGAGCCGTCGGCCCGCACGGTGATGTCGCGCGCGCCCGGCAGGTGCCGCAAGTCAACGAGTTGCGTGGGCCGGGCGAGCCCCTCGCGCATCGTGACGAGCAGATCGGTTCCGCCGCCAAACGCGACGGATCCGGTCGCACCGAGTGCGGCCAGCGCGTCAGCGGAGGACACTGGGCGATGATAGCGAGGCGGTCGCATCAGGCGGTGATGTCTACCGTGCCGGAGATCCGGTCGGCGCCGCGCCGCTCGCGCGCGGAGGGGGCGCCAGCGTGAACACGATGAAATCCGCCAGCGTTCGCTGCGGCTTCCCATCGACGCCGTCGAGATCTCGAACCGGAACGAAGCTCACGACGACGACGCGTTTCCCGGGAAGCCGGCGCTTCACGCGCTCTGCGGTGCCCAGCCCGTAGTCGCTGTGAAACGCGCCATTGACATGCACGACCAGCGCACGTGTCGGCGCGGCCGTGAACGCGCTCGCGATCGATTCACCCATGGTCTCGTCCTTGACGCACTGCGCCTGATAGATGCGCTCGATCATCGCGGTCCGCTCGGCGGCGGACTCCTTGGTGGAGTCTCCCGAGTGCGACGGCATGTCGGCCATCGTCTTCGCGAAGCGACCGAAGTAGTCGTCATGCGGGCACTCGAGATCGCGCGCCGCGAATGCACGGTCCGACGTGCTGATCGAGTCCATGATCGTCTTGAGACCGCGGCGTGAGACGAGACTGGCGAGCCGGCGCGGCACGTCGCTCGCGACGACCGGCCACTTCTGCGCGCGAGCGAACTCGACGAGCGGACGGTAGTCGGTCGCGTAGCGCGGCCAGGGGCGGGATTTCGCGAGAAAGTCGGTTTCGGTCGAGCGGCCAGCGAGATAGTTGTCGAGCGACTGCTGCACGTCGCGCTCGAACATTTCCACCGCGAGCAGCACGTTGCCGCGCCGGCGGGCGAGCCCTTCGAGCGTGGCCGCCTCGAGCCGATGCGTCGCGGGGTCGTCGTGTTGCTCGCCGAGGAACAGGACATCCGCGCCGGTGGCGTCCGCGAGCATCGACTCGAAATCGATGAATCGCTTGTGGTGTGTGTCGTACACCCTCTGCGGCACATAGCTGAGTGGGACGGAGTCGGCGGCCGACCGACCGACACCCGCGGCCGGAGTCGCCACCGCCGCGACGGTCAGATAGAGTATAATTAGCGAATTCAGCATCTTTAGTATATTTTATATTAATAAATTTGGTTTATGATATGTACAGCAAAAACTGAAGAATCAAGAAAGTAAAAATATCAATCTATAGTTACTTAGCATATCAACTTGACTGACATTCAAGTCTTGCAGCAATACGACTCCGGTATGCTCGCCTCGGCGGGTATCCGCGGTATTCGCAGCTACGAAGATGCTGCGTCGGCGATCGGTCGGCTCGATGCGGCCGGCAGGTTCGCCGCCGCAGGCCTTCGCGAACTACTCGTCCTTCGCTGCATCGCAACGCCGACCCGCGTGCCGCACACAGGAATGATCGCGCTGGTGAGGGCGGATGGCGAGGGGGATGACTCACTTCGCGAATTTGCCGCCGGGCTCCGCCAGGGGGCAGCCCGCGCGCGAGGGGGTGCGCTCCCCTCGGTCGCGTCGCTTCACGAGTCGCTGCGGCTTCCGCTACCCCAGTGGCAACCGTCGACGGTCGACGAACTCCTGCGCGACGCCCACGAGCGAACGCCGCCACTGCTCAAGGCGGCATTGGTGGCACTCGCGCTCCGCGCCGCTGCCGGCGGGGACCCGGACGCGCCGCATACCGCGCAGCTCGTCGCCATCGCGGTCACCCTCGTTCTCTGTGTCGGAGGCGCCACGACTGATGCCTGGCTGACGCTTCCGCGCGCGAATGCGGGAACCGATCACTCGCTTCGTGAAACCTTCGCCACACTCGCGCGTGAGGCGCGAGCGGCCGAGCGCGGCCTGCTCGCGGCGCAGGAACTCGTTGAGGCGGACGAGCAACGCGTGCGCGACTCGCTCGGACGAGCCGCGTACTCGGCGCTCGACATGCTCGTGCTTCTCCGGGAGAAGATCGTGGTCACCATTCCGGACGCCGCCCGCGCGCTCGGCCAGACGCCGCCCACCGCCGGCGCCGCAGTCGCACGACTTGTGGCACTCGGTATCGCGCGCGAGGTCACCGGGAAGGCCAGGTCACGGGCCTTCGCCTACGAGGGAATCGTGAAGGCCCTGGAGCCAGAATCGGTCACCAAGCGCTAGTCCGCCCTCACCTATCTTATCGTCGGGCCGTGACCCGGCCGCCGAGGTCATCGTGTAGGGAGTGAATGCCAAGAAGAGCGCGGGCCCTTCCTCTCCTGCTCGTGGTGGTATCGTGCGGTCCGGCGCTCAAGCCGCTCCCTCCGATGGCACCGCTGCCTGAGCCGATCCCGGATTCGCGAAGTCCGGTTGCGGCGCCCATGCCGACCGGCGAACGCAGCACGGCCGGTGCACCCGAACGCGATGTCGCGCTCGACGTGCTGCGCGAACGCGGATTGCTCGTGCCCGTGAAGGGAATCGTCGCCTCACAGATTCCCGACAGCTACGACGCGCCGCGAGACGGTGTTCGCGTGCACAACGCGCAGGACATCCTGGCGAAGCGCGGCACTCCCGTGCTGGCGGCCGACGACGGAACGATCCTGCACATCGGGAAGAACGCGCTCGGCGGCAATGTCATCTGGGCCGCCGACCCCTCCGGACGGTTCGCGTTCTATTATGCACACCTGGAGCGGTACGCGAAGGGGTTGCATGACGGGCAGAGACTCTCGCGTGGAGAGGTGATCGGGTATGTCGGCACGACGGGCAACTCGCCGAAGGACATGCCGCACCTGCATTTTCAGGTTGTGCGCATCGTGACCGGCAAGCGCTACTCGGACGGGCCACCGCTCAATCCGCTGCCGTTCTTCACACAGGCGGGAATCACGCAATGACCTCTGCGATGACAGGCAAGGAACGCGCAGTCCTCCGCGCGCACGCCAACCGGTTGAACGCGACGGTGCATGTGGGCCAGCAGGGACTGACCGGCGCAATTCTGCATTCGCTCGACGACGCGCTTCGCACGCGCGAGTTGGTGAAGGTGCAGCTCGGCGGGCAAACCGGTCTCGGTGCGAAGGAAGCGGCGGGTCAGCTTGCTGGTGCGGTGAAGGCCCAAGTGATTCAAGTCATCGGGAAGACCGTGACGGTCTACCGGCACAATCCGAAGATCGAACGCAAGCCGGACGCCGCCCCTCCGTGGGAGGTCTGAGCGCCGTCACCGCGCGCATCGTTCGCTACCACGAAGGACGCGCGCCGGACCGGCTGGAGCGGAAGTACGCGGCAATGGCGGCAAGTCCGTTCGCGTTCTACCGCGGCAGCTGCCAGCTCTTCGTCGACGCCTGGCCGGTGCGCAGCGCGCTGAACGACGCCCCCGCGGTCTGGTCGTGCGGCGATCTGCATTTCGAGAACCTCGGCTGCTACAAGGGCGACAACCGGCTCGTCTACTTCGACCTGAACGATTTCGACGAGGCGGCGCTGCTTCCCGTCTCCTGGGACGTCACGCGATTCGCCGCGAGTGTGCTCGTCGGCGCGTCCGTGCTGCGCGTTGGCTCAGGCGGCTCGACGACACTCGCGAATATCTATCTCGACGCGTTCGGCGAAGCGCGAGCGCAGGCGCAAGACGCTGCTCAACGAACGCACCGTGCAAGAGGGCGGCAGGCGCCGCATTCGCGTGGACGGCGTGAAGGCGCTCGCCGCGTCGCGCGACGAACGCGCCAGTGTCACCCGCGTGGTGGAACGGCTCGGAGCGAAGCTCGGCCGCAGGAAATTCTACCGTGTGCTCGACGTCGCCAGACGCATTGCGGGTTGCGGCAGCCTGGGGCTCGCGCGCTTCATCGTGCTCGTGGAAGGGAAGGGCTCTCCTCGCGGCAACTTCCTGCTCGATCTCAAGGAGGCCCGGACGGCGGCGTCGGCGGGCCACTCGCCGTACACGCAGCCTCGCTGGAAATCGGATGCCGAACGAATCGTCGCGGTGCAGGGCCGCGTGCAGGCGGTGAGCCCGGCGCTCCTCTCGTCACTCCGGATGGGTGGATCGGGGTTTGTGATTCGGGAGCTGCAGCCGCTGCAGGATCGCATGCGAATGGAGACGCGCGGTGCTCGCGATGGCGCGGCGCGTCGCGGCGCGCACCCTCTCGGAGTGGCGCGAGTTCAGCGCCGACGTGAAAGCGGGGCGCCTTAAGACCGAAGACCGAAGACGGTAGTTCGAAGCGGGACGCCCGGCCGGGGCTAGCGGTCCTCCCGGGCACCGATCGCCGCCAGCACCCGCCACGGTGTGAGCGGGATCTCCGTCACGTCCGCGCCGATCGCATCACTGACGGCCGCGGCGATCGCCGGGGCGGTCGGGATCATCGGCGGCTCGGCGATGCCGCGCGCGCCCGTGTGGTTCGCCACGGGATCGGCGCCGGCCACGAAGAACGCGTCGATCGACGGAATATCGGCCATCGTCGGGATCTTGTAATCGTGCATCGTGGGGTTCATCACGAGGCCGAGCGCGCGGTCGAGCACGCGCTCCTCGAACAGGGCGTAGCCGAGGCCCTGGATGATGCCGCCTTCGAGCTGGCTCTCCGCGAGCGTGGGGTTGATGATGCGTCCCGCGTCGTGCGCGGCGACGAACCGCAGCACACGAACGACGCCGGTGTCGAGGTCCACCTCGACTTCGGCGAACTGCGCGCCGAACGTCACGATCGCGGTGTCCGCCGGATTCGGGCCGCGAGAGCCTTTGCCGATGATCATGACGTTGCCCAGTTTCGCGGTGACCTCCGCGAACGTCATCGTGCGATCGGTGTCTCGCACGACGATTCGCGAGCCGCGAGCCTCGAGCGCGTCGGGGGTGGCGTCGAGCATCGCCGCCGCGGCCTCGAAAAGCTGGTGTTGCGCGTCCTCGGCGGCCATGCGAACGGCGGGACCCACCGACGCCGTCGTCATCGAGCCCCAGGAGTTTCCCGAGTACGGAAGTGTTTCCGTGTCGCCGATGATGGCGCGGACGTCCGACAGTTTCGCGCCAAGACTCTCGGCGGCGATCTGCGAGAGCACGGTGCGGGCGCCGGTGCCGAGGTCCTGCGTTCCCGCCAGCACGTCGATCGTGGCATCGGAGTTCATTCGTACGAGCGCGTACGCCGGGGGGCCGCCGCCGGTGGGCCACACCTGCGCCGCCATACCGTGACCGATCCGCACACGGCCCTCGGTCTTCGGTCTTCGATCTTCCATCTTCGATCTTCCATCTTCCGTCTTCCATCCGAACGCCTTTGCTCCTTGCGAGTAGCACTCGAGAAGGGCGTTGCCCGAGTACGGTCGACTCGTCCTCGGGTCGCGTCGCGCGAAGTTCTTCACGCGCAGGGCGACCGGATCGAGCTTCAACACTCCGGCCAGCGCGTTCATTGCGCCTTCGAGACCGAAGGCGCCCTCCACGTATCCGGGGCCGCGGAATGCCTGCATGCCGCTCGCGTTGATGTACGCGAAGGTTTCTTCGGTGCGGACATTCGGGCAGTCGTACATCTCATGATAGATCTGGCCCGGGCCGCCTTCCCATCCGCTGATGCCGAGCGGGACGTCGATACTCGCGAAGATCGCGGTGAGCGTTCCGTCCGATTTTGCGCCGATCGTCACGCGTTGCGTGGACGAGGGGCGATTGCCGCTGTCGGTCTGCTCGGCCACGCGGTCGTTGATGCAGCGGACGGCTCGGCCCTGCCGCCTGGCGAACAGTGCCGCGACGTACGTGTGCGGCCCTGCGCCGTTCTTCGCGCCGAACCCGCCGCCCATGTAGTCCTTGATGATGCGGACCTTCGAGAGTGGGAGTTCGAGCGCCTTCGCGACGTTCTCGCGCACGCGGAAGATTCCCTGCGTGGATTCCCACACCGTAAGGCGGTCGCCCTCCCATTCCGCGACGGCGCCGTGCGTCTCGAGCGCCGTGTGCAGCTGGACCGGGGTGCGGAATTCGCGATGGAGGACGACGTCGGCCGCCTTCAGGCCTACGTCCACGTCGCCACGCGACATCACGAGCGGCGCGTTCTCCATCACGTTGCCTTTCGGGCGCACCTTCGGCGCGTCCTTCGCCGTGGCGTCCTCGAACGTGACGGCGAACGGCAGCGCGTCGTACTCGACGGCGATCGCGTGCGCGGCGCTGTGCGCGGCGCCCATGGATTCCGCGCAGACCGCCGCGACGGGCTGGCCCGCATAGAGAATCTCGCGACCGAAGAGGCGCGTGCTCGCCGGCGCATCCCCCGGGCCGAGCACGTCGAAGACGCCCGGCATCGCGAGGGCGCGCGCGGGGTCGAATGAGCGAATCGTCCCTCGCGGAATCGTGGAGCGGAGCATCACCGCGAAGAGCATGCCGGGGCGCGCGATGTCGTGCGTGTAGCGCGCGCGGCCGGTCACGCGCTCCGGCGCGTCCATCCGCGGCACGCGTGCGCCGACGATGCCGAGCTCCGCGTCGGCGCCCCAGGGAGCCGGCTCGAACGCGGGCAGCTCGACGATGCGCGTTTCGGTGCGCCCTTCGATCTCGACGGTCGTCTGCACGAAGCCCGACTTTGCGGCCGTTTTCGGCTTACGCGGCACTGGAACCTCCCGCTTCCGGCTTCAGTGCTTCCGGCTTCCGTGCTTCCGTGATTCCCTGGAACTCGCCGTCCGCGACGGCTCGCACGGCGGCGACGATCTTCGGATACGTGCCGCAGCGGCACAGGTTGCCGCTCATCCCCGCGCGAATCTCGTCGTCCGTGGGGTCGGGATTTCGTTCGAGCAGCGTCTGCGCGGCGACGAGCTGGCCCGGGGTGCAGAAGCCGCACTGTGCCGCGTCCTTGGCGATGAAGGCCCGCTGGAGCGGCGACAGCGGCGCCCCGGCGCCGCCGGACGATGGTCCCCCGGCGAGTCCCTCGACCGTCACCACGGTCGCGCCGTCGCAGGCCGCGGCGAGCGTGAGGCACGAATACACGACTTCCCCATCGAGCTGTACGGTGCACGCGCCGCACTCGCCGCGACCGCACGCGATCTTGGTCCCCGTGAGGGCGAGCCTGCCGCGCAGCAGTTCGAGCAGCGTGAACGCCGGACCGGACTCCAGGTCGTGAACGCGGCCGTTGACAGTGAGACGCATTCGTGGAGATAGCGGGGCGCAACCAGCCTGTCAAAGGCGTCCTGCGGCTTGTAGCGGTGAGGCAAGGGCGATTATCTTCCTTCCCCCACCAGCGACACCGAGCCTTCGAGAGGACCGACCGATGCCGTACGTGATCACCGAAGCCTGCATTGGCACCAAGGACAAGTCCTGTGTGGACGTATGCCCCGTCGACTGCATCTACGAGGGGCCGGAAATGCTCTACATCCATCCGGACGAGTGCATCGATTGCGGCGCTTGCGAGCCGGAGTGTCCGGTGACGGCGATCTTTCCGGAGGAAGACGTGCCTGCGAATCAGGTGCAGTACGTCCAGATCAATCGCGACATCTTCAAGGGTGCCACTCCGCCGACGCGCCCAACGCGTTAGCCGGCTGACGCCCGCCGGCCGTCGTCAGCGCCGGCCGGCTATCGAAGGACCTGGCTGATCGCGAGCACTGCCGCCAGCACGGCGAACTGCAACAGCGTGCTCCTCTCGCTCTTCCACGCGGTCTTCCAGCAGAGCGACCCCGTCGGTTCCGAGGCGGGAGCCACCGGCAACCAGCGGCTCGTTCGCGCCTTGTAGCGAAGGTACTCCTCGCCGAACGAATCTTCGAGCACGGCCTCCTCGTAGTGCACGATAGGCGTGTACTCCAGCGCGAACACCGCGACGGCGATCGGGAGGAACCACTGGATTCCCGCGATGACGCTGAATCCGGTCCAGATGAAGAAATTCCCGAAGTAGAGCGGATTGCGCAGCCAAGCGAAGGGCCCGCATGTCACGAGCTGCCTCACCGCTCGAGACCTGCGCCGCGTCTCCGCTCCGGCTGCGGCGACACCCCAGAGCCGCAGCAACTCTCCGCATGCCACGGTAAGCGCGCCGAATGTCCACAAGGACGGCGCCATCGCGCCATGCCAGATGAACGGCACAACGATGAATGGAACGGGAAGGAATCCGCGGTGGCGGAAGAGCCAGCCGCCCAGCCGGGCAAGCAGCGCTTCTTCGGCGGGGCACGCCAAGCGCACCGCCGTCGGTGAAATCGAAGTCATTCGAGTGTGTCCTGAGGAGCGATGATTGTCGCCGTGTAGACTGCCCGCGCCGGCAAAACGTTCACGCGCCGCCGGACGCCGCCGGCGGTCACGCATCGTGTCCCGGTCGCTAGATTTCGTTTTCACCCTTCGTTCGCAGACCGGGGACGCGATTGGCCCAGGACAGCATCGCACAGGAACATCCGACAGCCGCTTATCTCGACACCGACGCCGCGGTCGCGCGGTTCGTGGCGGAGATCGGCCGTCCGCGTGAGATCGCGGTCGACACTGAAGGAGCCAGCTTCCATCGGTTCGTCGACCGGATCTACCTGATCCAGCTCTCGACTCGCGATCGGCACGCCATCATCGATCCGCTCCCCCTCGCCAGGTCGGCCGCGCTGGGAGCGCTGCTCGAGGACCCGAAGGTGGAGATCGTCTTCCACGACGCCGACTACGACCTGCGGTTGCTGCACCAGGATTACGGCTGGCGCGTCACGAACATCTTCGACACCAGGATCTCGGCGCAGCTCCTGGGCCTCACGGCGTTCGGTCTCGGCGCGCTACTCGAACGGACGTTCGGCCTCAAGCTCGACAAGAAGCACCAGCGCGCCGACTGGTCGATGCGCCCGCTGACGCCGGGCATGCTCGACTACGCGGCGCAGGACACGCTGCATCTGCTCGGATTGCGCGACGAGATGAAGGGCGATCTCGAGAAGAAAGGCCGCTGGGAGTGGGCGACGGAGGAGTTCCAGCGCCTCGAAGGAACGCGCTGGGAGCCGGAAGAGCCGGGTTCGGCGTTCTTTCGCGTGAAAGGCGCTCGCGACCTCACGCGGCGCGAGCTCGCGATCCTTCGAGAACTCGTCGCGTGGCGCGACGCGGTGGCGCTGCAGCTCGACCGTGCGACCTTTCGCGTGGTCGCGAACGATGTCCTGCTCGAGATTGCGCGCACGGCGCCGTCGAATGTCGCCGGGCTCGGCGCGATCAAGGGAATGCCTCGCGGCATGGTCGAGCGCGCCGGGCGCGATGTGCTCGAGGCGGTGAAACGCGGGCTCGCCGTACCCGACGCGCAATTGCCGAAATTCCCGCGCTCGACGCGGTGGGACAAGGACCCGGATTTCGACGCGAAGGTCTCCAAGCTCAAGGCCGTTCGCGACGAGGCGGCCAAGCGCCTGGCGCTCGATCCCGGCGTCCTGTGCTCACGCGATCGCATGGAAACGATCGCGCGCGCGCTACCGCGTTCGACCGAAGAGTTCGCGGCGATACCCGGGTTGCGACAGTGGCAGGTCGCCGAAATGGGGGATCAGTTCATCGCGTCGCTGAAGGAATTCAAGGCGAAGAAGCCGGCGAAAGACTCGCCGTATCGCGAGGGGTAGTCCGAAGGGAGCGAAGGGCGATGGGTGAGGAGTGCGGCCCGCTGGTGACAGCGCTAGAAACCCAGGTACGCCCTCACTCTCGGCTCGATGCGATCGGGTGACCACATGGGCGACCACACCAGGTGGACGTTCACGTCGCCGACTCCCGCGATGGCCCGCAGCTGCTCCTCGGCATCGCCGAGGATCTCGGGCCCCGCCGGGCAGGCCGGTGAGGTCAGGCTCATGTCCACGTCGACATTCGTGCCGTCCACGCGGATGTCGTAGACGAGCCCGAGGTCGATGATGTTGAGGTTCAACTCGGGGTCCTTCACACGGCGGAGCGCGAGCCGGATCAGGTCTTCGGTGAGCTGGCCGGGCGCGGGCAGGGCCTCGCCGTCGGCAGTCTGCGTCATTTGTTCTTGCTCGGATCCCTGGGCTTCTTCGCCGTCGTGGTCTTGGCGGCGACCGGCTTCGCGGGCCTGGACTGCGGCGACCTCTTCTTCGCCTTCACCTTGTGTCCCGCGGTGGTCGACGCGGCTGTCGATGCCTTCACGGCAGCCGACGGCCGCTTAATCATACCCCTTCGGCGGGCCGAACGTGCGACCCGTACCGCGCGATTCCAGCCCACGGCGCGATCGGCGCGGAACGAAACCGGCATCTCGGCTACCGCGAGGGTCGCGTCGGTGACGGCGAGGGCGGCGGCATCGGCAAGGTCGGCGCGCACGTCGGCGATGACCTTCGCGGCACCCTTTGCGCGCGCCTCATGCACCCGGTTCGTCAGCAGGATCACGAACATCTCGCGTTCGGGGTCGATCCAGATTGACGTGCCGGTGAACCCCGTGTGGCCGTAGGCGCTGCCGCTGAGGTAGTTACCGGCGCCATGAACGCCGTCAGCGACTTCCCATCCGAGCGCGCGATTGCCGGACGCACGCGCGGTGAAGAGGCGAACGGTGGAATCGGCGACGATCCTCACGCCGTCGTAGGTGCCGTCGTTCAGCATCATCTGGGCGAACACCGCGAGGTCGCTCGCCGTGCTGAACAACCCGGCATGGCCCGCAACACCTCCGAGGGCAAACGCATTCTCGTCGTGCACTTCACCGCGGATCGGGTAGCCGCGCGGCGGCGAGACTTCCGTCGGCGCGATGCGGCAGACGAGCGAATCCGCTGGACGGAACCCCGTGTCGGTCATGCCGAGCGGCGTGAACACGCGATCGGCAAGGAAGCGATCGAGCGGCATTCCCGCCACGGCTTCCACGACCCAGCCGAGGATGTCGGCGCCGAGGTCGGAGTAGACCTGGCCGTGGTCGGGCCGATACTCGAGTGGCGTGTCGAGCACGAGCTGGCGCGCTTCTTCCGGCGAGTGCGCGTACCGCCAGAGTTCGCGCCCAGCGGGAAGCCCGCTGCGGTGCTCGAGCAACTCGCGCACCGTAATGAGATCCTTGAGCCCGCCCGAGAACGCGGGCAGGTAATGCGTGACCTTCTCGTCGAGGACGAGCTTGCCCTCGTCAAAGAGAATCATCGCGGCCGTGGTCGTGCCGATCACCTTGGTGAGCGACGCGAGATCGTAGATGGTCCGATCGGGCACGACCGCCGGACTGTCGGACGTCCAGCCGAGGTGGCCGAAGCCCTTTTGCCAGACGGTGGCTCCCTTTCGGCCGACGACCACGGACGCGCCGGGATAGCCGCCGGCGTCGAGCCCGCGCTGAATCACCCGGTCAATCGTCTCCAGGCGCTCCGCGCTCATGCCGACGGCCGTGGGCGCCTTGATGGGCAGCCCGTCTCCGGGGAGAGCGGTCACGGCAGCGATGAAGAACGCGAAGAGCACGGTGGTTACGAAAGAGGTGGGGTGTCGCGGACGCGGGGTACGATCTACGGTTAAGCGAACCTGAGGGTACGCAAAGCTACGGCGCGCGGACCCGTACGTCAAGACGAACGACAGAGGGCAGCTGTCACAAATTTGGACGGCACCCGAGGACGTGCCGGAACGGCAACCGATCGGAGGGGCTCGAAGGGAAGCCGTCAGGCGCCGGAACGGCACCCGGAGGGGCCCGAAGGGCAACCTTCTTCCTTTGCCACGTGACTCAAAGAGCGAACAGGCATGCCTCCCACCGACCAGATCACGATCCGCCGGGCGATCAACGGCGACGAGAGCGCGCTGCGGGCCATCTGGACGCAGCACGCCCCACGGATTGACGCGCTCGTGCGCCGTCTCGTTGGCGATCCCGATCAGGCGGCGGATGTCGCGCAGGAAGTGTGGATCCAGATCTTTCGCGCATTGCCGGGATATCGCGGCGATTCGCAGTTCTCGACCTGGGCACATCGCATCGCGGTGAACCGGACGCTGAACGCGTTGCGCTCGCTCAGGCGGGTGTCGACGCTCGAGGTGGAGATCGAAGAGGACAGCTCGGTCGTGGAGCACGACGGTGACCGGTCCTTGCTGGCGCAGACGATCGACGAAGCGGTCCAGAAGTTGTCTCCCGGTGCGCGGCACGTATTCGTGCTGCACGACGTGGAGGGCTACACGCACGAAGAAATCGCGATCGAGCTCGGCATCACGGCGGGCGGGTCGAAATCACAGTTGTTCAAGGCGCGGGCCAAGCTTCGCCGGCTGCTCGCGCCGCTGATGGACGAATCCGTGCCGGCGAAGGCAGAAGCACACGATGTCACATCTCGATCCTGAACGTCTCGCGGCGCTCGCGGACGACACGCCCACACCCATCGAGTCGGCGCACATCACCACGTGCGACGCCTGTTCGGCGGAGCTCGTCGCGCAGCGAAGGCTCGTGCGCATGGCCGCGGCGGCGGGGCCACTGACTGACGGGCCGCTTTCGAACTTCGAGGCGCTGGTGCCGCGGCTGGAAGCGGAGGGTCTGATCGCCAAGGCGGACCGGCGTGCGGTGCTGATCCGCTGGACGATGCGGGCGGCGGCATCGCTCGCCCTCGTGGCGGGTGGCGTGCTCGTGGGCCGCCTGTCGGTGGCGGCGCCGAACGGCGTGGTGGCGCAGGGAGCGGAGGCGTCCGGCGGATCCTCGCTCGTGGTGGGTGCGGAACCGGTTTCCTCGTTCCGCACTCCCGACGACGCGGTCAAGGCGCTCTCGCTTTCGCAGCAGACGTACCAGAGCGCGGCGGCGTATCTCGCGGCGCAGGACACCACGTCGCACTTCATCGGCCTGAGCGAGAACACGTATCGAACGCGGCTCACCGCGCTCGACGGCATCCTCGCGGCGACGCGAGCGGCGCTGTACCAGGCGCCGCAGGATCCGGTGCTGAACCAGTACTACCAAGGGACGCTCAGTGCGCGACAGGCGACGCTCGTGCAGCTGCGCGGCGTGACGCCCGTGGCGGCGCGCAAGGGGAGCTACTGATGCGAGCCAAACGCCTTGCCACAATGAGCGGCCCGGCCGCCGCGCTGAGCGCACTGCTCGTGTGCGGCGGGCTGCCGCCCGCGGGCGCGGCGGCGCAGGAGCCGCCGCGGCGAGTGAAGATCATCCGCTCCGATACCACGGTCATCCGCTCCGATTCCACGATCGTGCGCGTGACCATCGACGCGGACCGGATTGAGCAGACGATCCGCGATTTCATGGCCTCGAAGGCGATGGAGCAGACGATCGGAGAGTCGCTGCGGGCAGCGGCATCCGGGCAGGCCGGCGATTCGAAGAAGATACGGGAGCTGTCCGAGGCACTCGGCCGCATCGCGCAGAAGAACGCCGCACTGATCACCACCATCGAGATGAGCTGCGCGGGTGACCACCAGCCCGAGGGGTACCTGGGCGTACAGTTCAGCGAGTTGCAGACCGTGATGGACGGCGATGCACCCCAGGCGCCGCCGCTGCGCAATTATCCGCGTATCGATTCCGTGTATCCGGGCTCGCCTGCGAGCAAGGCGGGCCTCCGTCGTGGCGACGTGATGCTGTCGGTGGGCGGTCAGGACGCGCGACGCCCGGTGCCGCTCGACAAGCTGCTCAGGCCGATGGTGAAGGTGCCGGTGCGCGTGCAGCGCGACGGCGCGCAGAAAGACTACACGATCGTCGTCGAGAAACGACCGACCGATTTCAATTCCGAGTGCGCGAACGTGGACCAGGTGATCGGGCCGGAATTCGACCGGCCGATGATCTACATGCGCTCGCCGAGCGGCGCGCGGACGCCGTTCCCGCTGTCGGTCTTTCCGCGCAGCCAGACGCCGGTCGCGGCGCCGGACGCGCCGATGAGCCCGGTGCCTGCGATGCCGCCGGTGGCAGGCTTCATGTATGGGTTTTCGACGACGAATTCCGCGATCGCGGGAGCCACGCTCATGCCGCTCGATGACGATTGGCGCGCGACGCTCGGTGTGGACAACGGTGTGCTCGTCACCAAGGTGCTGCCTGGGACGCCGTCGAAGGACTCCGGGCTGCGCGCCGGTGACGTCATCATCTCGGCCGACGGGCAGACGATCGCGTCGGTGCGAGCCCTCTCGCGAATCGTCGGCAACGCGAAGGCGAATTCGGTGAAGCTGCAGATCATCCGCTCGGGAAAGCCGCAGGTGATCATGCTGCGTTGGCAGGAGGCGTCTCCGGACGAGTAGTCGCTTAAGGCGTCTTCGGCTTCGTGATTGGACCCGGCGGCAGCTTGTAGATCAACGCCGCCGTGCGAAGGTCGGCGGCGGAAAGCCCCGTGACGTGCACTTTCGGCGACATGATGTCGTCGGGATTCGGGCTGTGGTCGAGTCCGATGAGGTGCCCCACCTCGTGCAACGCGATCGTGCGAATCCCCTGCTGGTCATACGCCTCGCCGGTCGGGCGATGGAGCGCGATCTCGATGTCAGCGCCGACGATCCACCAGTTCTTGTCGCGGGCCCAGTACGTCTTGCCGGCGGCGGAATCGTCGAATCGATCGACCCAGAGCACGTGCACTTCGGCTTGGGCCGAGTCGTCCACGAAGAGAAAGCGCAGCGGGACGCCCGAGGCTGCCCAGGTGTAGAACGCGTCGCGCGTGCGATCGCGAAACTCGGGCCAGAAATCGCGAAGCGTGGTGGTCGGCTGGATCCAGACGGTCACCGGGTCGGCGCGACGTTCCACCCATCGCGCGACGTTGCCGCCACGCGCCGCGAGCACCGCGCCCATGTAGGTCGCGCCGTCTTCCTCGGCGAGCACGCGGGAGATCTGTGCGTAATCCCGCGGCGGCGGTGGCGGCAACGACGATCCTCGTACGCTGCCGAGGCCGTTACCGGCCTCGTCGGAGGCCGCGACGGCAGCGTCGGGTCCCTCCGCGTGCGCCGGCGTCGCGCGGCGCGGCGCACGCCATGCCTGCACGCCGACGAATCCACCCACCACGAGGAGCACGCCGAAAAGCGCCGAGAACGTCACCGCCTCCGAGCGTTTCACGAGCCGGCGTCGGGTTGGTCGAGAAATCCGCACACGACGGGGAAGAAGAGCTCGGGACGCTCGAAAAACGGCATGTGGCCTGCGCCGTCGATGATCTGCACGCCCGCGTGCGGCACGAGCGCGGCGATATCGTGCGCGACGCGCGAAGGAATCACGTCCGCGGAGCCGTGCACGACGAGCGTGCGTGACGCGATTTCCCGAAGATGCTCACGCCAGTCGTATCCCGCGCGCCGAAGCCTCGCCGCGACCGCGGCACCCGTCGCGCTCGCTTCGTGCGGCGGCCGGAACAGCGCCGTGAAGTCGTGATCGGCGAAATACGCCGGGTAGATCGAGCGGCTGTAATCGGCGTGCACCGACGGGTCACCCGTGTGGAGCATGCGCGGATCGAGCGCCGCGAGCGCCTCGCGCTCCGCGCCTGCTAGTCGCGCCAGGGCGTCCCCATGCAACGAGGGAATCCACGCGCTCGTCGGCCCCACCGAATCGACCAGCACGAGACGGCGGACGCCGATGGGGTCGCGAGGCGAGGCGAGCATCGCGATTCCGCCTCCCCACGAATGCCCGAGCAAATCCCAGCGCGCGATCCCCAACGCCTCGCGAATGGCTACCACGTCACCGGCGTCGTACTCGATGCGCGAGTCGCGCACCGCGGGCGGTTCCTCGCTCGCGCCGCGGCCGCGCTGGTCGTACAGAATGAGCTGGCGGCCCGCGGCGAGCGGGGCGAGCGCGGGCCAGAGCAGCGCGTGCGAGTACAACATCCCGCCGTTGATGCACAGCAGCGGGGGTGCGCCGGCGACTTCAGGCGACGAGAACACGGCGAATTCGAGGCCGCGCGCCGCTACCGTCCGCCGCGTAAGGCGCGGCGCGCGCGGCTGCGACTTCCTGAACGCCAGCAGGCGTTCGCGTGCCGGCGTCGTCATTCGAATTGCGCGAGCGCCCACGCGGCGTGCGCGCGGACGACCGGTTCGGAGTCGCCGCGCGCGGCGGCCTCGAGGGCGGGAATCGTCCGGGGATCCCGGCGATTGCCGAGGGCGACGGCGGCGTTGCGCGCGAGCCCGCGGCGTTTCGCGCGGGTCATCGCGCTCGCTCCGAAGCGCGTGCGCCATTCTTCGTCGCTGAGGGCGAGCAGCTCGGCCGCGTCGGGATTCACGCGACCGCCGCGCGGCTGCAGCGCCGGCTCGGTGAGGTCGCGCGAGAATCGCACGTTCCAGGGACACACGTCCTGGCAGATGTCACAGCCGTACAGGAGCTCGCCGATGGCCGGTCGGAGCTCCAACGGGATCTCACCCTTCAGTTCGATCGTGAGGTAGGAGATGCAGCGTGTGGAGTCGAGCACGCGCGGGGCGGTGAAGGCCTGCGTCGGACAGGCGTCGAGGCAGCGCGTGCAGGTGCCGCAGCGATCGGCTTCGAACGGTGTGTCGGGTTGCAGCTCCGCGTCGGTGAACAGGGCGCCGATGAAGAAGAACGAGCCGAGGCCAGGATTGATCAGGTTCGTGTTCTTGCCGAACCAGCCAAGGCCCGCACGGCGCGCAAGGTCGCGTTCGAGCACTGGTCCGGTGTCCACGAACGAGCGGGTGCGCGACTCGCCGTCGCCCTCGGCAACAAACCAGCGGCCGAGTTCGTCGAGCTTCGAGCGCATCACCTCGTGATAGTCGTCGCCGCGGGCGTATCGCGCGATCGGGCCGGGTGGCTGCGTGCCACCGTAGTTCATCGCGACGACGATCGCGGATCGCAGGCCGGGCTCCGGACGACGGGCGTCGCGGCGCAGTTCCGCGGTGCGCTCGAGATAGTGCATCTCGCCGGCGTAGCCGCTGGCGAGCCAGGCGTCGAACTCGCGCGCGGTGTCGGGCAGGCCAAGGCTCGTGACGCCGGTGAGGTCGAATCCGAGACGCAACGCCTGCGCTGTGACTTGCGCGGCGCTCGGTGCCGTGCGCCGCGCTCGACTCTCCTCCGTGGACCCGTTGCTCACTCGCCGCGGCGCGCCCAACGTGCGTACCGGATCACCTCCGGCACGGTGGGCACGGCGTCATGGTCGCCGAATGCGGTGTACATGCGCCATGCCACGTACTGCTTGGAGGGCGCCGGCAGAAACGGTGCGTGCCGGAACCAGTCCCGGCGGCGAAATCGCCACGCCACGGTCAGCAGGTCCCGCGCGAGCGGGGGATTCACGGTCGCGCGGAGCGCGAGCGAGAGAACGAGGGACAGCCACTTCATCGTGGGGAAGATCGCGCGAGGCGAGGCTGCCATCAACTCGCCAACAACCCGCCGTCGACCTGAATCTCCCCCCGGCGCCTGCTTTCGGGCACCTTTCAGCACACATGTGGCTCTACCGCGCCCTACCGGTCATCAGCAATCTCGCCTGCCGCGTCTACTACCGGTTGACGGTGGGCGGCGCGCGCTTGACGCCGGACGGGCCCGTGCTGCTGGTCGCCAACCACACGAACTCGCTGATGGACCCGCCGCTCGTGGTGGTCGCCGCGAAACGGAAGGTGCGGTTCATGGCGAAATACACGCTCTTCACGCACCCCGGAATCTCGTGGCTCGTGAAGGCGGTGGGATCGGTCCCGGTCTATCGGCAGCAGGATGACCGGAAGCTGGTCTCGCAGAATTTCGACTCGTTCCGCGACGTGAGTTCCGCGCTCGCGGACGGGTACGCCGTCGGCATCTTCCCTGAGGGGATCAGCCACAGCGCCTCGCGCCTGCAGCCGCTCAAGACCGGTGCGGCGCGCATCGCGCTCGGTGCGGCGCTCAAGGTCGGCAGGTCTTTCCCGATCGTGCCGATGGGTCTCGTCTTCCGCGATCGCCGCGCGTTCCGCAGCGCCGCGCACGTGGTGGTGGGCGACCCGTTCGCGTGGGACGACATCGCCTTGCGCGGACCGAACGACAAGGAGGCGGTGCGCGAGCTCACGCGGCGCATCGAGGCGTCCATGCGTTCGGTGACGCTGAACCTCACGGACTGGACCGACGAGCAACTGGTGCGCTGTGCCGAACGCGTGTGGCGCGCGGAGTTTCCGGTCTCGACCGACGCTCGCGACGAGATGGCTCGGCTTCACGCCACGACGAACGCGCTCGCGCGACTGCGGCTCGGCGAAGAGACGCGGTGGCGACCGCTCGCGAGGGCGCTGCGCGCACACGACCGCATGCTCGAACGCATGGGACTCACGCCGCGCACGCTGAAGGAACAGGTGACTTCGGACGTCGCGCTTCGCTGGACGCTCAGCCGGATTCCGCAGCTCGCGTTCGTGCCGATCGCGGCGGTGGGATTCGCGCTCTTCTGGATTCCGCGCCAGGTCACCGCCGCGGTAGCCGAGAAACTGGCGCGGCCGGAAGGCGAGGACACCGTGCCGACCTACCGTGTGCTCGCCGGCTTCCTGTTCTTCTCGATCTGGTTTCTGCTGCTCGCACTCGCGGCGTCATTTTTCGCCGGAGTGTGGGGCGGCGTGCTCGTGTTCGTCGCTCTGCCGTTCGTGGCGCTGGCCGCGCTTGCCGTGGGCGAATCCAGAAGGCTCACGTGGGACGCCGTGCGCCGTTTCTTCGTCTTGCGGCTGCAGCGCGAACGGGTCGCCGCGCTGCGAGAGCGTCAGCGCACACTCGCCGGGCAGCTGCGACAACTCTTTGAGGGCGAGTCCGAAGACCGATAAGGAAGACCGAAGACCGAAGACCGAAGCTGGAAGACCGATGGCACTCGGGGTGCGGTCGATCATCAGAGGAATGAGCGCCCGTCGAGTCCGGGAGGCACGGACCTCCCGATGGCGGTCAGCGCGCTCGGCATCACGTCTACGGTCCGCCTCGGAACGCCGCGAGCGGGCCGGTTGAGCAGCAACGGCACCTGCATGTGTTCCCGGTGGAGCGCTCCATGCGAAGAGACGTGCGGAATGGGTTCCCATTTCGCGCGGAAGTCCCAGTTCCGCGACGCCGAGAGCATGATCTCGCCCGAGCGAGCGCTGCCGGCGAGGTGCGCGATCTGCACGACCGCGTCAGGATAATCCGAGGCAATGGTGACGTCGTGCGATTCGTCGTGCGACATCGATTCGTGCGCGCCGATCGCCAGCGGGTCACCGGTGAGCGGGCGATACGAATACCGGCCGCCTTCCATCACGACGTGCGCGGTCCCGCGGCCCCTGGCGCGCACTTCGCACCTGGAGCCCTCGAGCGGAATGAGCACGAGGTCCACGGACTCGCGCTCGAGCAGCCGTTTCGGCAGCCACTCCCATCTTCCGGCGAGTGACGTCCAACCGGCCCTCGACCGCGAGCGGTTGCCGAGCTCGAGATACAGGTGCGCCATCGCGTTTCCGCTGACCATCACCGCCACGTCGCGTCCCGTGCCGTAGATCCAGGGATGCGCGATGACCCCGAGTTTCCACGAGTGGATCAGTCCCGCGAGGTCTTCGTGGGCGCGCACGGGGGAGTGGCCGTGGTCGCTCACCACCCACAGGTGCATGGTGTCCCAGTGTCCGTCGCGCTCCGCGTCGTCGCGCACGCGCGCGGCCATCTCGTCCACCGTGCGCAACGCGTCGCGGACCACCGGCGCGTCATGGCCCTCGGCGTGCGATGTCTTGTCGATGCCGGTGAGCGCGCAGAACGCGACGCGCGGACGTTCGGCGCGAATCCGGGACGCGACGCGCGCGCCGATGTCGCGGTCGATCTCGAGCCAGCCCCGCACGTCGCCGCTGAAGTGCACGCGCGCCGCGCGCAGCGCGAACGCCAGCGTGTGTCCCTCCCGGTCGCGCGGCCTCAGGCCGCGGCCGATGACGCTGAGCGCGGCGACGTTGGAGTCCGAGAGTTCGAACAGCGTGGGAGCGAGCGGATCGATATCCCGGTCCACTTTCCGGAACTCGCTCCCCACGTAGCTGCGCGCGCGCGGCAGGAACGTCGAAGCGCTCGCGGCGCGGTCGTACCAACGGATGCCCGGGAGGCCGACGGGTCCGGGATAGCGGCCCATCAGGAACGGCGTATAGGCGGGACCGGTCACCGACGGAAACACGGACGAGACGACGTGAAGGCCGCCTTCCGCGCGCAGCCGTGCGAGGGTGGGGATCTCGCCGGCGCTCATCGCAGCCGCGAGCGTATCCGGACGTACGCCGTCCGCCACGAGGATCACCACGCTTGAGCGAGCCATCTCGCGGGAAGTCACGCGGGAAAGTAAACTGCTGTGATGCCACGAAGAACAGATGCGAAGCACGCGCACGCACCGGCCACGAAGAAGTCGAAGGCCCAGCGCCGCATAGACGACGCGATACGCGACCAGTACGACTCGTACGCGACCGAAGACGAGAAGCTCCTCCAGGCGATCCCCCACCCGGACGACTTCACGCGGAGCGACACATGGCGCGTGCTGCGGATCATGGGCGAGTTCATCGAGGGATTCGACAAGCTCGCGAACGTGGGAAGAGCGGTCACCGTCTTTGGTTCGGCGCGAACGCACCCGGACGATCCGCAGTACCTGGCGTCGGTGGAGGTTGGGCGCCTCCTCGCCGGGGCGGGCTTCGCGACGATCACCGGCTCGGGTCCGGGGATCATGGAAGCCGCGAACAAGGGTGCGAGACTTGGGGGCGGCCGCAGCATCGGTTGCAACATCGAGCTGCCGTTCGAGCAAGGCACGAACCCGTACGTCGATATGGTCGTGAACTTCCGCTACTTCTTCGTGCGGAAGACGATGTTCATCAAGTACAGCGTGGCGTTCGTCATATTTCCGGGCGGGTTCGGAACGCTCGACGAGTTGTTCGAGGCGATCACGCTCATCCAGACGGGGAAGATCTCGCAGTTCCCCGTGATACTGTTCGGCACGCATTACTGGGCGGGGCTGGTACGCTGGCTGCAGTCGCGCGTGCTCAGCGAAAAGAACATCTCCGATTCCGATCTCGACCTGATGACGGTGACGGACGATCCGAAGGAGGTCGTGAAAATCGTAGAGGCGGCGTACAAGGCTCAGATGAAGACGGCCGAGGAGCGTACCCGGGCATGAGCAAGAGGAAGCCGGGGGCCGCGAAGGCGCGCGCGCGAGGCGGGTTCAAGGCGTCGGCCCGCGGATCGAGCGCACGCGCGAGCGCGGCGCGGCCCAAGGGCGCGCAGAAGCAGGCGGCCGAAGCGCGCGAGGCGGCCGGTGCGA
>OCZT010000593.1_pt1 | contig 36262 bp, 28 predicted proteins | sample 1539031 | NCBI WGS metagenome assembly OCZT01 (sample SAMEA3539308, study PRJEB22396) | soil metagenome | biome: tundra; feature: field; material: soil | place: USA | collected 2010-05 | depth 0.15 m | reverse complement strand
ACCTGCACCGCAAACGCCTGGCACCGCTCGGGGCGTAGTGCGTCTGGAGGCCGGAAAACGGTCGCTCGACCGCCGAAATCGGCACCCGATCCGCCTGTTTCCGCACCCTTCCGCCGAAAAACTCGCTGCGCCGACCTCTGCCTTCGCTGCCGCCAGCGAATCAGCTACCTGCGCAGAGCTTCCCTAGCCCGTATGTACGACGAAGGCAAGGGCGTTCCACAGGACTACACACGAGCCGCCCTATGGTACCGCAAGGCTGCCGAACAGGGCGTTGCAGAGGCACAATTCAACCTTGGTGGTCTTTATCACGACGGCAGGGGCGTGCCGCAGGACTATCTACAGGCAGCATTATGGCTGCGTAAAGCAGCAGAGCAAGGGAACGCCTCTGGGCAATTCAACCTCGGCATCCTGTATCGCGATGGCGAGGGTGTGCCACAAAGCTTTGCACAAGCGGCAGCATTGTTTCGCAAGGCGGCGGAGCAAGGCGACGCCGAGGCGCAAGTGAATCTCGGGCACTTATACGGTCGCGGCCAGGGAGTACCTCAAGACGATACCGAAACCGCGCATTGGTATCTCATGGCTGCCGAGCACGGAAACACCCTTGGGCAACTGAATCTTGGGCGTCTTTACCACGACGGCAAAGGCGTGCCCAAAGACTATGTGCAGTCCGCAGTATGGTTGCGGAAGGCAGCCGAACAGGGTGAGGCCACTGCACAATTCAACCTTGGCGATCTCTACTACTTCGGCTTGGGTATGCCAAAGAACTACATCGAGGCTTATTTCTGGCTTGATCTATCGGCTTCTGAGGGCCATCAGGGGGATACCATTAGCCTCCGAGATTCAGCAGCTTCTCACTTAACATCCGTAGAACTGTCGCAAGTACAACAGCGTGCGAGCAAGTGGCTCGCGGCCCATTCTGACGCAAAATGAATGTGCTGCTTGCCTGCATTCGCGACAGGTTCATCAAGCAAACTTATGAACACTCGACCTCCGCCAATAGGGTATTTCGGAAATCATCATAAGATAAGACTGCTGTGGCGAGGTTATCTACAGCGGCAATTTCTCGAAGACACTTTTCTTGTTCCCCGTCATTCGTAACAAACTGGTCGCAATAGGGTAGATAGATTGACATAGCCAAATCATTCCACCCAGCTCCAAACTTCTCTCCCGTATGCTTATTCCTCAAGAGAGAGTGATATTGTGACATCAAATACGCGTAGCTCAAGGCACGAAAAGGCGGACAGGTCATGAAGAATGTTATGACGGCCTCTTCGCTGGCGTCCTTGCAAGCAACTAGGTCATAACGCCACTTGCCCGTTAGCACTGGCAACTTCACATCACTGTTCTCTAGCCATTTGATGGCCGCTCTGAACGTGGTCGGCTGCAACTCGCCATGAGCAACGAACACTGACTCAAACTGCGGACGGGATTGAGACAGAAGCTGCTTGAATTGTTTGAGCCGAGAACGCTGTTCAAACCTGGACTTCGCGGCGACATCATCGTCCAGGACAAATTTGCAATCGCGGATCTCATCGTCGTAATTCTTGCCCATGACAGGAACCTTCGTCCAATCGAATTGCGATGGATTGTTGACGTGAGCAGAGATCAAGAGCCTCAGCAACTCTTTATATGAATGGACAGCATCGCTTTGACCAGCGTGGAGCAGCCGGCAGTGAGCGAAAAGCGCCCTCCGTCTATCGGCATCTCGCGTTGCTACAAGCTCGTGAATACTTAAGCCCGCGAACCGGACGTGCCTCTTCGCTACGATCATTGCCACCATGTGCTTGTGAAGGAGGCCGTCGTCCAGCGAGCGGTTGAGCGCACTGGTATCGAAGGTGACAATCGGCAGAAGCTCCAACGAGTTTGGGTTCGGCTTGTAAACGGCGGACTGCATGTCATCAAGATAGCGAGTGTATGGCGAAATGGGCAACGGACATATCAATCGCAATACAACGGGTGCGATCCATGGCCACGCAATCATTTGTGCCGCGATAGGCGCGGTGCTGCGCACCGGATGAATTATGACACTCCACCCCTCCGAGGGTCGTGCTGGGGATACGCCCTGCAAGTTTATTTGCGGGGCGTATCTCTTCCGTATCTCACCTTATTTTCAGTCTCTCGGGAGTCCTAACCGGAAGTCTTGTAACTTGTTTATTTCAAAGTAGAAAGGTTGGTAGCGTTACCGGGGCTCGAACCCGGACTCTCCGCCTTGAGAGGGCGGCGTGTTAACCAGTTACACCATAACGCCATCGTCGCGACAGGAGGATGATCCCTCCAGTGCAGTCACAACTATACCAGTGGGTTGCACGGGACTCAACCGGGACCAAACGCAAGCCGCCTGCACAAGCACGCTTGAGGAGGTTCGCTGCGCCGAAGCCTCTCAAGGGCTAAAGTCCCGCAGAATTTGCTTGGTTGCGGACGGGCTGGAGGCCGTGCCGTGCAACAGATCAAAAACTGCACCACCACCGAAACTCAGGCACGGCTACAGGCCGAGCTTCTTTACCTCGTCGTTGTAGTACTTCCGGTAGAGGATCTCCCACTCCTGCGATCCTTCCAGAATGATCTTTCGTTGCGATGCAATCTTTAGCCTCGCTGCCGCGTCCAGTTTGGTCTCTTCGGTCAGCAACTTTTCGAGTGCCTTGCGAGCCTCCTGCCGGATGGTGTTGCGATCCTCCAGAAAGTCGCACTCGGGAATCTCCGCCAGGGTATCCGCCACCGTGTGCGCCAGCTTGTTCACCTTGTCGCGCGAGATCCTCACAGCACCGCCTTGTACTTGCGCGCAAGCTCGTTTTTCACCTTCTTGAACATCTCCGGATAGCTCGCGCCGGTCTTCCGCATGTCGTCCTGAAAGGCCTCCAGGATCACGCGGACCTCATCGTTGATACGGTCTTCGAGCGCCAGCTCTTCCACCATTGCCGCCGCCACCTGCTGATTCACAAGGGCCAGTTTGTCGGTCTCAATCATCTTCGCGTCGACAAGGTGCTTCACCGTCTGGCGCGCCAGATACCCTACATAATCTCTAGAAAAAATCATCGCTTTCTTTCAGAATACACCAGTGACGCCTTACGTTGGAGAGGGATGGCTTTGCGTCGGGGGCTGCCCCTCATGCATCATTGAAGCGAATCGCCCGCGCTGGTCTGCTCCGTCTCCGCCAGTGTTGCGAAATCGCAGCACTGGGCAGGTAGCCCTAATCAAGCCATGCAGCATCGAGCGCCAAAGGAGAAGACACATGCCACCCCGCACATCTCCACGCAAACAGCCCGCGCCAACTCAAAGGATTCCCTGGCTTGGCCTCGCTGCCATCGTCCTGCTGGTCGTTGTTGGGTTGGCGTATTTTTGGACGAAACGGCCCGTGCCGTCGCCTGCCGCGCCCATTGCGACCCCATCCGTTCCCACCGCGCCCACGCCTACGGCGAAACACATCTACTCCGAGACCGCCAATCCCGCCGCCGACATCGCCGCCGGCCTGGCCCAGGCAAAGCGCGAGCACAAGCGCGTCATCCTCGACTTTGGCGGCGACTGGTGCGGCGATTGCCAGGTCCTCGACATCTATTTCCACCAGGCCCCCAACTCTGAGTTGCTCGAGAACAGCTTCGTCCTCGTGCACGTATGGATCGGTCATATGGACACGAATCTCGATGTCGCCCAGAAGTACGGCGTGCCCATCCATAACGGCGTCCCCGCGCTGGCCGTCCTGGGTGCGAACGGCAAGGTTCTCTATTCGCAGGCGACGGGCGAATTTAGAGACATGCGCCACATGGAGCCAGCCTCGGTGAACGAGTTCCTGGAAAAGTGGAAGAGCTGAGCGTAGTCTCCCCGTCCAAGGAGCCCGGCGAGCCCGCGCCCACATCGCGCCCAGCCTCGCGGTCGCGTAGCCGTCGCGTCCGCATCCGTCATCTGCTCCGGGGGTACAAAGTCCTGTTGGGTACGCTGCACAGAACTGCCCTCAGCGTGCTTGATCACGACTGCCTGAACATCGCGCAGTCGACTGCCTATTCAGCCATCGTCGCTCTGTTTCCCGCGCTGATCGTCGCCGCTGCGGTGGTCGGGCTGCTTCCCGACACGGCGCCTGTACGTTTCCAGCTTGCCGCCTTCTTCGACCGCGTCCTGCCTCCCGGCGTCAGCCCGCTGCTCGATGCCGCCTTCGTGAATACGCCCGAGCACACTCACTCGGTCCGTGCACTGGTTGGCGCCGGTATCGTCAGCTTCGCCGGTGCATCGAACGTCATCGCCACGCTGATGGAAGGGTTGCGTCGCGCGCGGGAACTTCCCGCCGATTGCTGGAGCTTCTGGGAACGCCGTCGCCGCTCGTTCGAACTGGTCCCGCTGTCCCTGGTGCCGCTCACCGTGGCCAGTCTTCTTGTTGTCTTCGGCCACACCGTCACGGGGTGGCTCGCCTCCAGCATCGGACCGGGAATGCGCGCGTGGATGTATGCAGCCACACTACTGATCCGCTGGGCCGTCGCACTTGGCGCGAGCGTAGGCCTGATCACGCTGATCTACCACCTTGGAGTACCAGACGGCCGCCTGGTAGTACCAGATGGGCCGCTTGGAGCGCCTGCCAAGTGGGCGGTCGGTCGATACCGGCGCACGCGCCCTCGTTGGATGCGAGGGGATCCATCTTCCGCCCCAACCACACCTTCGGTTCCGCGTCCCTGGCACACAACCCTCCCTGGAGCCGTGATGGCAACCGCGATGTGGTTCCTGACCACGCTTGCCTTCGGCTGGTACGTCACGCGATTCGCAAACTACTCCGAAGTCTACGGCTCGCTCGGCGCGGGCATCGCATTGCTGTTCTGGCTGTACATCATCTCGCTGAGCGTCCTCTGCGGGGCGGAGTTCAACGCCCAGTTCGATAGCCAGTTTCAGTCTCATTTCCGCCGTCCACCGACCGATCCGCCGCAGACACCGATGCAGGCATCGCAGCCACAACACTCCCTATCCCGCGATGAAAAATCCTGAAACATCAGGAGCGTCAACCTGGTGCATCGACCCTGGATGCATATCGGGAACCGCGGAAAGGCACCCGGGTGGCCGTCTCTTGCTCGATCCTGCGCCTATCGTACATAGCTTCCCAACAATGGGTCGTATCCCGCGTCACCACGCATGTTTAGACGCACGCAGGTAGAATGGCAGACGGAACCGAACTCACTGGTCAGACCGTGGCCGACCGATTTACATAAGGCACCACGAGCCCAGCAGTCCCAGCACAAGGAACTCGAACTCATCCATGGATACTCCGAAAAGTTTGATTGCGGCACGCGCTGCCTCGGGCAAAGCCGATGGTTTTGCAGGTATGAAACACAACCGCCGCGCCAAGATCGTTGCAACTCTGGGCCCGTCTTGCAGTACAGCGGAAATCTTCCGCAAGCTTGTCCGGGCCGGCGTCGATGTCGCCCGCCTCAATTTTTCGCATGGCACTCACGCCCAGAAAGCGGACTTGATCCGCATGGTCCGGGCGGTCTCGGCGGAGGAGCGCAAGCCTATCTGCATCCTTGCGGACCTGCAAGGGCCGAAGATCCGCACCGGAAAACTCAAGGACCACAAGCCTGTGCAGTTGGTGGCCGGGCAACGCCTGACCATCACGCCGCGCGAGGTCGCCGGGACTGCATCTCTCGTTGGCACGACTTTCAAGACGCTGGCTGAGAACCTTGAGCACGGCTCGCGCATTCTTCTCTCGGACGGCCTGATCGAGTTGCACGTCGAGCGCATCAACGGCGCCGACATCATCTGCCGGATCGTGAACGGAGGCACGCTCGGCGAAAACAAGGGAATCAATCTCCCCGGGATTCCGGTAAAGGTGCCGTCGCTCACAGAGAAGGACGAGGAAGACCTGATCTTCGCCGTGGGCCAGGGCGTTGACGTAGTCGCGGTCTCGTTTGTGCGCACCGCGGACGACGTGCGCCACGTAAGGCGGCGCCTGGACGCGCTGAAGTCCGACGTCTGGATTATCGCCAAGCTGGAGAAACCTCAGGCGGTTGAGCACCTCGATTCCATCCTTGAAGTCGCCGATGGCATCATGGTCGCGCGCGGCGATCTTGGCGTCGAAGTGCCGCCGGAAAAGGTGCCTGCGATCCAGAAACACATCATCCGCCGGGCGGCGGAATATCGCAAGCCGGTCATCACGGCGACCCAGATGCTCGAATCGATGATCGAAAATCCACGGCCCACGCGCGCCGAGGCATCCGACGTTGCCAACGCGATTTACGATGGCACGGACGCGGTCATGCTCTCGGGCGAGACCGCCGCCGGCAAATATCCGATCGAGACAGTAGCCATGATGGCCAAGATCGTAGCCGAAACCGAACACCAGATTCGGCTGGACCCGCCGCCACGCCGGCACGTGCCGCAGGCCACACGGCTGTCGGTCGCCGAAACCATCTGCGAATGTATGGCGCACTCCGCCGAAGACCTCGAACTTGCCGCCATCGCCATCTTCACCGAGACCGGCCAGACCGGGCGCCTGCTTTCGAAGTACCGCCCTGAACCGCCCATCTTCGCGCTCTCTCCGCATGAAAAGGTTGTCAATCGCGGCATGTTGCTTTGGGGTACATTCCCCATCCTGTGCCGTCACGCGCGCGATACCGACAAGCTGGTCAGCATTGCCGAGCAGGTTCTCGAAAAAAATGGGTACGTTCAACCCAACCAGATCGTTGGCATCGTCGCCGGGACACGCACCAAGTCCGGCGCAACCAACTTCATGCGCCTGCACATGATTGGCGACCGCGCCCTGGCCCCAGCCGGGAAAAAACCCAACAAGGCGAAGAAGGCGAAAGCTAGGGCGAAGTAGCGTGATTCGGTTTACTTCGTCTCCGAGCCGGGACGCAAGCTGTCGCGGATGCATGATGTGTAGTTGCTCAAGAATCGATCCCGTATCGCCGCGTACTCTTCCATCGTCTTGAAGCGCTTCGGCGGCTCCTGGTTGAGGAAGTAGATAGTCGTTACTGTGCGCGTCGGGTTGTCGAAGAAGAGGTAGACGCCGAGCACGCCACCCTCGCGCTTCGACCCGTCCAGGCCTTGAATCTCGAAGCCGTTGAGCTGAGGCTTGAGCTTGTAATTCCGGGAGTTGTCCCCGCTGGAGAGCACATACTCAAAGTTCGCGATCAGCGCGGATTTGGATTCCGCGTACCCATCCCGTGGCAGAATCTCGATCTTGATGTTGGCGTAGAAATCCTCATCCGGGTAGGCAAACATAACACGTCGCCCGGCAAGCATGTTCACGGTGCGCGAGCCATTGATGACCTGAACGGTCCGCGCGGTAACTCCGGGCGCGAGCGGCGCAGTCTCCACCACGGATAAGCCGTCGGCAAACTTGCAGCCCATGTACGGAGCAAAAGGATCATTTGCCCCTTGGACTTGTGCGGATCGGCCGATTCCACACAGAACGAAACAACAAACCGTTGCGAGCAAATGCAGCGAAGCTTTTCTCATCCGTCCCTCCTACGTGCATTTTTCGCGATCCCAGAGTAACTCACACTTTCGACCATTTCGCACATTGACCTGTGAATGGCGAGTTTTCCGCAACGCGCTACAGCCTACAATCGACCTATGGGGCGCATCCGCATACTTTCCGACCAGGTGGCCAATCAGATCGCCGCCGGCGAGGTGGTGGAGCGGCCTGCCTCGGTCGTGAAGGAGTTGCTGGAGAACTCGCTGGACGCGGGGGCCACGCGGATTCGGATTGAGGTCGAGGGCGGCGGCCGCAAGCTGATCCGCATCGTCGACAACGGCCACGGAATGGTCAGGGACGACGCGCTGCTCGCGTTCGAACGACACGCTACCTCCAAGCTGCGCACCTCGGACGATCTGCTGTCGATCCGCACGCTGGGCTTCCGCGGCGAGGCGCTGCCTTCGATTGCGAGCGTTTCGCGGCTGACGCTCGAGACCCGCGCAGACGAGGATGCCGCAGGCACGACCATCGAGATCGCCGGCGGCAATATCCTCCGCGTGGACGACTCCGGGATGCCCGCTGGCACAACCATCGCCGTTCGCGATCTCTTCTACAACACGCCGGCGCGGCGCAAGTTCCTCAAGTCGGAACAGACCGAACTCGCGCACATTGCCGCGCTGGTAACCCACTACGCGCTGGCGCATCCATCGCGCCACTTTGAACTGCATTCGGCGACCCAGGCCCTCTTGATCGCTCCAGCGGTAGCTTCGACGGGAGACCGGCTGTTCCAGATTTTCGGGCGCGATACGGCGGCGCTGATGCTGACCACCGCGGCCGAAATCGACTTCACTCGCGCAGGACTTCCGGAGCCGCCGCCATGGAAGCGCGAGGCCACGTATGCTCCGCCAGACCCAGGGTTTCTGCGAATCTCGGGCTTCGTCTCCAAGCCCGAACTGCAGAAGCTCAACCGGAATTCGATCTACGTCTTCGTCAACCATCGCCTGGTGCGTGATCGCGTTGTGTTGCACGCGCTGACCGAGGCATATCGCAACATCCTTCCGCCTACCTCCTTTCCTGTAGTGCTGCTCTTTCTCGAAATGCCGCCGCAGGAGGTCGATGTGAACGTGCATCCGGCGAAGACCGAGGTCCGCTTCCGGCAGCCGAGCTTCGTGCATGACTTCATCCGCGACACCGTGCGCACGACGTTGATGACAGCGCGGCCGGCGGCCAGTTTTGCAACGGCGCTAGGCGCGCCGCACGGCGGAGCCCCGCACGCCAGTTCATCTTTGCTGATCGATGTTAGCCCCATGCCTGGAGCGCCCGGAGACACGGTATTCTCGCCGCGGATCGCAGATTCCGAGGCCGACCCATCCGCCTCCGATGCAACCGACTTTACGCTGAGACCGCCAGTTGTGCCCGAGTCTCCCGGCCGATTTGCATTCTCCGACCAGGGCATCGCTGTGGGATACGAGACTGAAAATGGAGCTGCGAACACAAGCGCAGCCGGAGCCTTCGAGGCCGATGGGCCGGTCGAGACGCTCAACGCGCTCGCCACGCTCAAGCCTCTCGGACAACTGCGCGACTCCTTCATCCTGGCCGCGAACGAGGAGGGACTCTGGATCATCGATCAGCATGTGGCCCACGAGCGCGTGCTCTTCGAAAAGATACTGCGCGATCGCGAAGTAGAGCAGGTCCAGCGCCAGCGTCTGCTGATGCCGATGCTGGTCGACCTGCTACCAGCGCAGATGGTCTCGTTCGCCGCCATCGCGCACGAACTCGACCTCAACGGCTTCGAGGCGGAGCCTTTTGGCCCGCGCACCCTCGCCATCAAGGCCGCGCCGGTTGGCCTCGAAGGCCGCGAACTGGAACGCATGTTGGAGGAGGTGCTGACCGTCCCCGATCGCGAGCAGCAGACGGAGAATGCCGAAACCCGCCGACGCCGCATCGCCGCTTCGATCGCATGCCACGCTGCAATCAAGGTAAACATGCCGCTCGACTCCAAGAAGATCGATTGGCTGCTGGCAGAACTGGGCAAGACGGAGCATCCCACCAGTTGCCCGCACGGCCGACCCATCGCATTGCGGTATTCTCATAAGGACATACAGCGCGCATTCCAACGTATCTAGACGCGAAGATTCTGGGCACGAAGATCGCCACCCGAACAGACAACACATCGGGATGTGCCCATCGAACGCGTTTGAACGGCATTACGCACGTCGCTCTTTGAAAAATGGTCTGTAACCGGCCTGGACTTCGGCCCTGAACCCTGAAATTCTCCGACGCCCGCGCGAAGGATTGCTGCCGCTTTCGCTCCAATCGGACGCGCCGCGCAGCAGGAAGGCATCTCCCACATTGAATAATCCGAGCACCGCCGAAACCTCGAACTCCGCGATCCCGACCGCCGCGCAGCTTTCCGACGTCCGCCTGAAGCAATGGCACCAGCAAGGCGAAGCCCTGCTTACCATCGAGAACCTGCGCGGCTGGATCAACGCTGCCGGCCTGGTTCTTTTTGCACCTCGTCCGCAGATTGCCTCGCCCGCACCATCGCTGGTTGAAGCAGTGCTGGGTACGCCCAATCCAAGCCCCACACTCGAACAGTCCTCTGAAGCACGCAGTCTTCTGGCTCGACTCGTCGCCGAAGGGCTCGCCGTGCCGCTCAACCTGCTCGGTTCGGGTGGGACGACGGTCCATGCCGGCGCTCCTGGCGACACTCCGGACTTCATCGCTTCCACTGCGGTGTTCTCTTACATCTTTACTCTGCGTGGAGACAAGGCCTGGAAGCAGCCCCCTGCAACCTCCGGCGCGATGAAGGTGTCGCACCTTGCGCTCGCAACTCACGAAGCGCTGTCGCAACGCGGACCGCTCTCCGCATATGACCTCACTACCGAAGTTGGCAAGGAGGCGACTGAGGCTGCCGTGCTGCGCGCTTTGGGTGAGCTGTGGACGCACCTCCGCGTCGTTCCGCTGCTGCAGTCAGACGGACGACCCGCGTTGTGGGAGCTTACCAGCGCGCGCTTCACTAAGCAGATCAAGGCGGGCGCCAACGCGGGGCAACCCTCTGCACTCTCCGCGCTGATCTCGCTTTATCTTGGCCAAGCTGTGGTCGCGGCTGAGGATGAGATTGAAAGCTTCCTCTCACCGCTTGCCTCGCGGTCGCGCATTCGCGACGTTATTCACGCTCTGCTCTCTGCACGTCAGCTCGACACGGTCGCCGTGGAGGGTCGTACCATGCTGCACGTGACCGGCGCGCTGCCAGCGTTCCTCGTGCTCGACTCAAAGGTCGCCACTGCTGAAGCGCAAGCCGGAGGCGATGGCGAAATTGCGGTCGAAGCACGGACGGTTGGCGAAGGACACGACGCAGACGGAACTGGCGAAGCGGAGCCTCGCATCACCAAGTTCGTCCCGAAGCCACGCAAGATCGGCACCGGTTATCTAGCAAAGGCCAAGCCGTCGAAGTTTGCGGCGAAGCCTGGTCCATTCGAACGCGGATCGAAGTCCACTTCACGTCCCGGGTTCAAGGAACGCGCAGGTTCGGGGTTCAAGTCTGAATTCAAGCCCCGCGCGGGTTCAGTGCCATCCGAAGGCCGCGAGCGGCGCCCGTTCAGCAAGGCCGCCTCTCCCGGCTTCGACAAGCCATGGGATGAAGAGAAGGCACGAAGGCTTGCCGCTGCCGCAAGGCCATCGCAGGTTTCCGAAAACGTTAGCGACCTGGCCGCATCGGACCAGGCAGGAGAGGCCGCGGAATCGGCCCAGCCCCGCGCCGCGCGAGTCTACAAACCACGCACGGAGGGCCCTGGAGATCGCCGTACATTTGGTGGCAAGCCGTCGTTCCGAGGCAAACCATCCTTCGGCGACAAACCCGTCTTTGGTGGCAAGCCGTCCTTCCGCTCCGAGGGTCGTCCTCCACGCCGCGACTTCGCTCCGCGAGACGGCGGCGAGGCCAACGATGCACGCCCTCCGCGCAAGACGTTCAGCAAGCCCGGCACCTTCGGGCGCAAGCGCGAAGGCTTTGCCGCACGGGCCTTCGATGGAGACGCGCGCCCACCGCGCCGTGAATTCGCGCCCCGTTCCGGCCCGCGGGCAGACCAGCGTTCAGACCGCGGGGAGCGCAACGGACCTGCCAGCCCTCGAGCCGCAGGTTCTTACACTCCCCGGCCGCAGGGTGATCGTCCCCGTGGCGACCGGCCCCAGAACGATCGACCTCGAAGCAAGGAAGGTGGCAGCTTCGCACCGCGAAAGCCTTATACCTCCCGTTCGACCGATGGGCCGAAGTACGCTGGAAAGCCGAGCTTTTCGAACGCGAACAAATCCGCGGGCAGGCCGCGTAGCGACGACCGGAACCAAGGTTCGAGCACCGAGACCGGCAAGCGTGTCTACCGCAAGTTCGATGCGCCGCGGGCCCGACCGTCCCGTCCCTTCTCCTCAGACCGCCCTGCGCGCGCCGGGAAATCCGGCGGTGATGCGAGCAACCCAGATGGAGACTACGCGCCGCGAAAGTTCGCCGGCAAGCCTTCTGGAAAGCCGGGCGGGTTCGCTGGCAGATCCGCGGGCAAAGCGAGCGGTGGCTTTGCGGGCAAGAAGCCGTATTCCAAGTCGGGTGGGTCCTTCACCGGCAAGCCCACCAGCACCTTCGCCAAGTTCGCCGGCAACAAGAAACCCTTCGGTAAGAGGCCGCCTGGGCGCAAGTTCAAACCATCTCAGGGTGAGTCTGCCTGATGCATGACCAACCCAAGCCTGCGGCAGAAGCGGTTCCTGCGCACCCTGCCGCGAACCCACCTCGCAGCCGGCCTGTCATCGCTATCGACGGCCCCGCCGGCGCTGGAAAGAGCACGCTTGCCGCTCATCTGGCGCGCCGCTTCGGGTTTCTCAACCTGGAGACAGGCGCAATGTATCGCGCACTCGCCTTGAAGGCGATCGAGAGCGACTTCTCCTTCGACGAGGAATCGCCGCTGCTTTCGCTCGCCGAGTCGACCCGAATCGATCTTCAGCCGCAACTCGAAGGCAACCGTGTCCTGCTCGACGGTATGGACGTTTCACGGCGCATTCGCGAGGCGGATGTCACGTCCGCAGCGTCCCGGATCTCCATCCATCCTCACCTTCGCGCGTGGATGGTTCAACAGCAGCGGGCCTTAGGGGCACAGGGCGGAGTGGTCATGGAAGGTCGCGACATCGGCACCGCGGTCTTTCCCGACGCCGAAGTAAAGATCTTTCTCGATGCCGCTCCCGAAGTCAGGGGCAACCGGCGCTTCCGCCAGGTCATTCCGACAGAATCGACCACCCCGCGGCAGACCCAGTCGCGCCTCGATCCCAACCCTGAAAGCGAGGAACAGCATCGCCTGGCCCAGCAGGCGGTTCTCGACGAGATGCGCGAACGCGACCGGCGCGACCGCAATCGCGCCGAGTCCCCACTCCGCCCTGCCCGCGACGCGGTGATTCTCGACTCTACCGCGATGACGCTGGAAGAAGTTCTCGCCCAGGCGGAACAGATAGTCCTCGCCCACTTGCCTCGGGCCTGATTTTCCGGGTGGGGTTCGCGCTAGTTTCCACGCGGGAACGTGGTTGGTTTGGCCCGATGGTGCAACATTGCACCATTTACTGTGCAATGTTGGCGATATGGAAAATAATTGTGTCAAAAATCCTTGCCAACTGTGCTAGCCTTCACACATCGTTTGAAACAGATTGGTTTCTGCGACGATTGTGCGATGTCGACCCCCGATTTGGATCTTGCGGCAAATTCATCAGTACTAAGGAAATTATTAAAATGGAACAGGGAACAGTAAAGTGGTTTAACGATGCCAAGGGGTTTGGCTTCATCAGCCGTCAGAACGGCGAGGACGTGTTTGTTCACTACTCGGCGATCAATTCGAACGGTTTCAAGAGCCTTCAAGAAGGTCAGGCTGTGCAGTTCAACGTAGTCAAGGGGCCCAAGGGTTGGCAGGCGTCTGACGTTCAGCCTCTCTAGTCTTCAGGTTCAAGGGCTCTTCAGTTTTTAGGGACTCTTCTGTTTAGGGGACCAAAGGGCTGTAGTTGCACTCGGCTTCAACCAAGTTTTGCGGGAGGGATGGCTGCGGCTGTCCCTCCTCGCCATTTAAGCCGCCTCACGGCTCTGCCGAGTCCGGAGCCTCCGGACTTCCCACACGCGTCACTCCGGGAAGAATCGTCGAAGTCGTCCGAAACTTGCGATAGTCCGAATTCACGATCTGGCCGCTGCCATTAAAGCTGAAGAAGAGCATCGCGCGGGCCGCCCCCTGGCCCTCCGAGCGAGCCGGAAGCCATACCTCATTATTGACTTTGGTCTGGACCACTGAGAATCGCGTATCTTTCTGAATGTTCGCGATCAGGCCGCCTCCGATCTTGAAAGCGTTTGCGAAGTGTCCTTCAACACGAGCGAGCACATGGTCCTGCTCGTCGATCCACGCGGTTCCGACCAGATCTCGAATGACATCCTCGGAGCGGTTGCGTGTTTTGGCTTTCGGGTTGCCCGCGTAGTCGACTGCTATGGTGTCGCGGCCGCTGAGCTGCACGCGGCGAGCATTGGTGAAAGCGCCGAGCTCCAGCAAGCGCGAGACGGTGACCTCCTCGTTGCCGCGTGAGTCGGTTTCTTTCCCCTTGTCGTCCGCCTTGTCGCGCTTATCTCGGGCCTTGGCTGCTACTTTGTCGATGCGTTCATTCTCTTTGGCGATTTCGTCCGGTGTGAGGGCTTTGCCATCCTTCTTCACGAGTCGCCGCACAGGGACTCCGTTCACCCAGAAGTGGTCGGATTCGGTGACTGTTGTCTTCTTGATCTGCCCGTGCCCGTCGAGTTCCTGCTCGGTCTTGACGGAGTGATAGATGTAGTCCCTTTCGACAGTCTCGGCCTTGCGCTGGTTGGTCTCGACATCGTGCATCATTGCTGCGATGTCGGGAAGCGGCCTGTCGCGCGATGCTTCTGCCGGAGCGCTGTTGTCGACTGACTGTTGCGCGTCCCTGGACGCGCTCGGGACGCGCGCTTCCGATTGGATTCGCGGCGAAGTCTCAGTCACGGTCTGCGTCCAGCCGGACACGCACACGGCCGCGCATCCCGCGAGCAGGAGCATCATCCTCCAAGTTGTGTGTTTCACCCGAGCCATTGTTTCCATAGGACTCTCGTTGGACTCGCTATGCGTCGCCTAGGTAGTGACGGCGAGTTCTTCCTCAAGCTGCTGTTTTTCCGCCAGGGCAGTGTAGTAGCCGTTGCGCGCGATAAGTTTGTCGTGGGTTCCAAGTTCGACGATTCGGCCGGCGACGAGGACGGCGATCTGGTCGGCGTTGCGTACGGTGGAGATGCGGTGCGATATGAAGATCGTGGTGCGGCCGCGCATCGCTTCGCGCAGGCCAGAGAGAATGCGCTCCTCAGTGTATGTGTCGACGGATGCAAGCGCGTCGTCGAGGATGAGGATGCGTGGGTCGCGGATTATTGCGCGTGCGATGGCGGTGCGCTGTTTCTGGCCGCCGGAGAGGGTTACGCCGCGCTCGCCGACTAAAGTATCGAAGCCGCGCGGAAATTCCATGATTTCGGTGCGGATGTGGGCTACGGATGCGGCGTCTTCGATCTGCTGCGTGTTGGCTGCGGGCGTGCCGAAAGCGATGTTCTGGCGGATGGAGTCGGAGAAGAGAAAGGTCTCCTGCGGGACGAAGCCGATGCTCGCCCGGAGTTCGGCGAGCGCGTAGTCGCGGATCGGACGGCCGTCGATGAGGATTGAGCCCTCGGGCGCGTCGTGCAAGCGCGGGATGAGGCCGACGAGCGTGGATTTACCGGAGCCGGTCGGGCCGACGATAGCCAGCGATGAACCGGCGGGGATTTCCAGGTTGATGTTGTGGAGGACTTCAGCGCCACCGGTTGGGTAGGTGAAGGTGAGATTGCGGAACGTGATCGAGCCTTGAATGGACGCGGGGGTAGCAACGGCAGATCTATCCGCTCCGCTGTCGGACGACAACAAGGAGGATGCCTTGGCGATTACAGAGGGTTCGTCAGCGATGGCTGGCTCTTGTTTGAGAAGTTCGTCGATGCGGACGACCGACGCAGTGCCGCGCTGGAAGAGGTTGACGACCCACCCGATGGCAATCATGGGCCAGATGAGCTGGACCATATACACATTGAAGGCGGCGAAATCGCCGACGGAGATGCGGTGTTGCACGACCTCGTGCCCGCCAACCAGCAGGGTGATCATGAGCCCCAGGCCGAGGACGAGTTCGAGCGACGGCCACAGCATCGCCATCAGACGGACGAGGTGCAGGGAGCGTGCGATGTACTCCTGGTTGGCCTTCTCGAAGGAGGCAATCTCGGCGTCTTCCTGGGCGAAGGCGCGGATGAGGCGCGCGCCGGAGAAGTTCTCCTGGGCTTTGGCGGAGATGTCGGAGAACATCGCCTGAATGCGCTCAAAACGCTTATGTATTCGCTGCCCGAACGACTGCACGAGGACTGAGGCCAGCGGCAGCGGGCCGACTGCCCATAGGGTCAGCTTCGGGCTGATGTGGATCATGAACGGCAGCGCGGCCGCGGTAAAGACGAGGCAGTTCGCGCTGTACATGATCGCCGGGCCGAGGAGTTGACGGACGGCATTAAGGTCGTTGGTGGTGCGCGCCATGATGTCGCCGGTGCGATGGGTATGGTAGAAGCCGGAAGACTGGCGCTCTAGATTGGCGAACAGGTCGTTGCGGAGGTCGAACTCGATCTCGCGCGAGGCTCCGATGATGACCTGCCGCGTGATGTAGAGGAAGATAGCGGAGAACGCGGCGACCAGCAGGAGGCGCAGGGCGTGATGGATGATCTTGGCTTCGGTGACGCCGTGTTTCATGTCATCGATAGCGTGCCCGACGATCAGCGGGAGAATGACGCGGACGACGTTGTATGCGATGACCGCGACGCCTCCCCAGGCAAGATTTTTCCAATAGCGCTTGAGATAGGGTGCGAGCGGTTTGATGCGGTCGAGCATGCTTTTGGTGTCCCGGACCAGGGAGGGCTGTTCTCGTTAGATGATGCGCACGGCTTGTGGATTCCTCATTGGGGTAGCTTCGTGTTCGGGGTAGTGGATGGAGCAGCCTTGGCGTCAGGCGTGGGTTGGGATGGCGCAGCGGATTGCGGCGGTGTTGGCGGCGTCTTGGGGGCGGCCGGCTGGTCGCTCTGGCTGATGAATTCGAGGTCGAAGATCAGTTCCGCCTTTGGCGGTATGGCAGGCGCGCTGCCGTTGACGCCGTAGGCAAGCTGGAATGGAATGAAGAGCCGGCGTTTGCCGCCAACGCGCATGCCCGCAAAGCCGGTGTCCCAGCCGGCGACGACCTGGTGTTCTCCATAATGAAAGTTGAACGGCTCATGATCGGGGTGGTCGTAGGACGAGTCGAATTTCGTGCCGTCGACAAGATATCCGGTGTACTGGATGGTGTACCACTTGTGCGGCGCGGCGACTTCTCCGGTGCCCACTTTGCTGTCGATGTAATCGAGCGAGAAACTGGAAGGTTCAATGCCCAGGGTTTCTTGCAGTGCCGACCCCTCGAACGGGGAGACGTAGTCCAACTTGATGTTGGGCACGGTGGAGATTGTGTAAAGCGGTTTGGCACAAGGCGCACCGGCGGGAAGCGCCGGAATCTTGGGAGAAAGCTCTGGCACCTTGGCGCAGGCGTGGCTTGCTGCAGAGGCTTGCGCGTGATGGACGGCGGGTCGGGTGGCGGTCTGTGCGGCGAGAGGCGCCGCGGCGGATGCGATGAGGAGGAGCGTGGAGGCAAGCTTCATGTTGCTTCTATCGTAAATCAGGCATCGTGGGTGATGCGCTCGGGGCGAGTGTCGCCGGCGACTTGGGCGATCTTGATGCTGGTGGATTTACGAATGTGGCGGGCGTGGAAGGGTTTATGTAGGTGTGCGCAGCAGGAGGTAGGCTCCGGAGATGCCGAAGAGGAGGTCGGGAGACCAAGCGGCGAGCAAGGGCGGCAGGGTGCTGATCTCTCCCATGGAGCTAAAGAGGTTGGCGATTCCCAGGTAGGCTATGGCGACGGCGATAGCGGTTGCGATGCCGATGAGTCCTCCGCGTTTACCCATGGATACGGCGAATGGCACAGCGAGGATGGCCATCACCAGGGTGATCGCGGGAACGGAAAGTTTGTTCGCGAGCTGGACGCGAAGCTTGACGGTGTCGAAGCCGGACTGGCGGAGGTCGGCGATGTATTTGTCGAGCTCGCCGTATGACATCTCATCGGAGAGTTTGTACTCCTTCTTGAAGTAGCCTGGCTGCTCGCGGATCTCCGGGAAGGTGGAGACAGTGAAGGGCTGGTAGCTGGCGATGTGATCGCCGGAGAAAGAGCGTTGCCAGCCGTTGTCGAAGATCCAGCGGTTGACGCTTGGGTCCCAACTCGCACTGGCGGCGAAGATGCGGCGCTCGAGGGTAAAGGTCTGGGGATCGAACTCGAAGACGGTGAGGTTGGCAAAGACGTTGCGGTCGGGGTCGAAGGCCTGGTAGTAGAAGATGCGTGCGGGAGTGCCTGCCTTATCGGTCTGGGCCGTTTGTCCCGAGATCCACTTCCGACCCGGGAGGAGGAAGGTCTGGGCAGGCTTGCCCTTGATTTGGGCGCGAAGCTGTTCCTGGCGGCGGTTGGCGTCGGGCAGGTACGACTCGTCGAAGGCGAACAGGGCGGCCGCGAGGATGGCGGCGACGACGAGGATGGGCGCGACGACACGGTAGAGGCTGATGCCGGTGGCCTTCATGGCGGTGAGCTCGGAGGCGCGATTAAGTGAACCGAAGGTGATGAGGACGGCGAGCAGCGAGCAGATCGGAGTGACTGCGTTGATGATGAAGGGGACGAGGTTGAAGAGGTACTCTCCCACGATGATGAAGGGAGTCTGATTGCGGACGATGTCGCCCATCAGCTCAAAGAAAGTGAAGACCACGTAGAGCAGCGCGAAGGAGCCAAGCGACAAGAGGAAGTTGGCTGCGTAAGCGCGCATGACGTACTCGTCGAGCAGCAAGGGAAAACTGGTTTTGAAGAGTCGCCTCATGCGCTGGATCAGAGTTGGGCCGGGGTGGGCGAGATGGTGCGCTTGGCCGAGATAGGCTGCAGGTTCCCGATCATCCGGTGGAAACTCTCCACCGGAATCGCCAGTTGCGAGATCGACGGTGAGGCGGGTAAGCCTGGTAATCGTTGCGGTAACGTGCCTCGGGGTGACAGCGGCTAGTTTCTTGCCGAGCGATGCGCCCACGGTTGTGAACAGATTCAGGATGACCCCGCTGCCTGCGAGTTGCTGCAGCAGAAGGGCCCCAAAAGCGGCGAAGATGAAATTGGCTCCCCAGACCCCGAGGAATGGAGAGAGCTTTCCGGACTTTGCGAAGGCCACGCCGACGTTCGAGATGAGGTAGTAGGCGAAGACCAGCAGAAGGGTGAGCACGAATCCGGTGCTCTTGCCTCCGCGCTTGGAGGACAGGCCAAGGGGCACGCCGATGAGCATGAGCACCAGGCATGCGAAGGGATAGGAGAAGCGGGTGTTCAGTTCAATGCGAGCGGCGCGTGAAATGGGTGCTTTGGCAGTTTGTCCGATGCTCCCGCTATCGTGCGTTCGCTGCCAAAGTTGGCGGAGCGACAACGCGTGCAACGGAGTGTCCATGCGCGAGATGTGGGTGTTGTCCTGGGAGTCGAGTTGCAGGGGAAGATCACTCTCTCCGAAGGTAGAGAAGTCGTACTGATTGGGATCGGTCGGCGATATCTGGTGCTGACCGCCGTTGACCAGATGAAGGCGCGTGGACTGCGAGTCGGCGGTGCCGCGGGTCGAGATGATGGCCTGATCCGCGAGCGTGACGTTGGGATTGGCCGGCTGCGTGAGGTCGGCGAGGAAGACGTGTCGCCAGACGGCGGCGCCGGCTGCGGGGCGAACCTCCTGGACGTAGAGGACGTAGTTCTTGAAGTCTTCATAGAAGACGCGTGGCTGAACTTCGAAAGAGACTTGCGAGGACTTCAGGCGGTCTTCCAGCTTGAGCAGGTCGCTGGCGCCGCGCGGGGCAAAGTAGAGGGCGTTGACCAGGCCGATGGTGAGCGCGGCAAAGGAAAGGATGGAGATGATTCGGATGAAGGTGAGGGCGCCGATGCCGCAGGCGCGCATGGCGGTGACTTCGGAGTCGGCGGCAAGGCGGCTGAGCCCGAGCAGGATTCCAGCGAGCACCGCAGTGGGAATAGTGACGGTGAGGGTGTTGGGTAGCAGGTCGCCGAAGATGCGGAGCGCGTCGGTTAGCGACGCTGAGTCGCGGACGACGAGATCGAGGATGTTGGGGAGATCGCGCATGAACAGCACGAAGGTGAAGAGCACTCCGCCAAGGACGGCGTAGGAGACCACTTCGCGGAGGATGTATCGCGTGAAGATGCGCATGATGCTGAGTTGAGTGTAATTCGCCCGCGAGGATTTGAAACGGCAGGCAGAGTGGACGCGGCGAAGGTCACGGAGTTGTGAGCAGCACTCGGCGGTTGTCTTTGTTGATTGGCGGTGATGGAGGTGTTACCGAAGGGTCTTGCCAGGCAAGGTGGCGGCGCTTTCGAGCGCGGCAGGACGCTAGCGAAGGTTTGCGCGCTGCGAACCGGGTCTGGGAGGGATGCGATCTGGGCAATCGCCTTCGGTGTAGCAGCATCGCAGCACGCCACAAACGACAGCGAGTCCAATGCCGGCGACGAGGTAAAGCAGGGCGTTGGAGAAGTGGCCGGTGAGATAGGGGAACAGAAAGATGCCAACTCCCGCGTAGAGCAGGACAGTGAAGATGTTGCGAATAGTACATCGCGACATTGCGTGCCTCCTCATCAGGAAGACAGCGAGGCCCGGAGCCTCGCGGAGCCACAGTCTACTCCATAGGCCGCCGGGTTTTCCATAGAAATCCGACGCGGCAGCGTTTGCGATGCGATGCGATGCACCGCGTCGGTATCAGGCCAGGCTATTCAGCTTTGCCGACTGTTCCGTCCTTGTAGGCCTTCTGCATGACGAAGAAGGCTTGCTTCTTCTTGCCATCTTCGGAGATGAGGCCCTTGCGGTTGTAGCCGTCCTGGAGTTTGGGGATGTTTCGGGTCGGCGACCGGAAATCCATTAGGATCCAAGGCGTCGTGCCGCGGAGGTTGGGTATTTTGGCGAACATGAGGAGCTGATGCTGAAAGACGTACGCCTGCTGCTCTTCGGTCCAGCGCTGATTGGTGGCTCCGTGGTTGCCCGCTTTGGCTTCCGCGCCGAATTCGCTCATGATGATGGGCTTGTTCGGGAGGGTCCAATGCATCGTGTCGGCGTCCTCGGGAACTCCCGTGTACCAACCGATGTACTCGTTCTGGCCGACAACATCGAGCGCCTTGGTGAAGGGGTCGTCGTTGACCATCTGGTTGCCATTGGCCCGCGGCCCGATGATGGCGGATGTTATGGGCCGGGTCGGATCGAGCCTGCGAGCCTCGTTGGCGAGGTTGGTGAGGAACTTCGTGCGCGTGGGGTTGTTGGGAGTCTCGTTGGAGACAGACCAGAGTATGACCGAGGCCTTGTTGCGATCGCGGCGAATCATCTCGTTCAGCATGTGGGTGGCCTTGTCGTAGACCTCTGGCTTGTCGTAGGAGATGTGCTGCCAGAGCGGGATCTCGGACCAGACCATGACGCCATCGCGATCCGCGGCTCGCTCCATTCGCTCGTCGTGGGGGTAGTGCGCGAGACGAACGAAGTTGGCGTCGAGGTCCTTGAGGTAGCCGAAGATGGTGGCGACATCCTTGTCTGTGTTGACGCGGCCTCCGCGAACAGGCGCCTCGGCGTGCATATTCGCGCCGCGTAGAAACACTGCCTTTCCGTTGAGGAGGATGCGCGTGCCATCGACGCGAATGTCGCGGAAGCCGATGTCGTCGGTGAGTTTGTCTTGTTGATCGCCTGAGCCGGACGCGAGTGTGACTTTGTAGAGCTTGGGGGATTCGGGCGACCACAGGGTGAGTCGGCTGGCCTTGACGGTGAACGGCGCGCGACCTTCTGCGTCGGTGTTGGCGGTGGTCTTGACGCCGGCCTCAGGTATATCAAGTGTGACAGCGGTTCCGGCGGCGGCGCCGAGAACGTGGACGTATCCGGTCAGTTCGGTATTGCCGGGCTGCCACGTGGTGCCGTGCTCCAGATGGACGTCATAGTCGTCGATGAACGCCTTGGGGACGGTGATCAGGGAGACATCGCGGGTGAGCCCGCCGTAGTTGAACCAATCGATCCCGACCGAGGGAATGCCGTCGACCAGACGGGTGGCGTCCACGGCAATCACGACGAAGTTGGAACCTGGGTGGAGGATCGCGGTGACCTCGCAGTCGAAGGGCGTGTAGCCTCCCTCGTGGTCGCAAACGCGCTTCTGGTTGACCCAGACGTGGGAGCGGTAATTTGCAGCGCCGATGTGGAGGAAGGTGCGGGTCCCGGGCTTGGGCTGCGCGTCGAAATCGCGCTGATACCAGACGACGCCCTCGTAGTTGAAGAGTTGCGGAACTTGGGTGTTCCAATCGCCGGGGACTTTGAGCGTGGGCGCGGCGGCGAAGTCGTACTCCTCGTTATGTGGACCGACGATGTTGGGGCGGACGTTCATGGCATAGCTCTTGTCGTTGATCGTCCCATTGCCGGCGTAGAGGGCCCGACCCGGAGACTGATCCACAAGGTAATGCCAGTCTCCGTTGAGGCTGGTAACGGTGCGGTGGTCCACGCCGACGAGCAGTGTCTGGAAGTTTGACTGGGCCAGCGCTGTGGAGGCTAGTGTCAGAAGGAGTAGAGCGTGGCAGACAGCCGTGCTGATGTGCTTCGTAGAGCGACCCATGTATTGAAGTTCCTCTTGATCTATGGTGCGGTGGATCGAACTCCGGCAGACTGCGGAACAGGATTCGATCGGCGGGAGCAAGCTTAGCATGAAGCCGTTGCCTCACGTAAATTCGCTCCCGGACCAACTGACTTGATTTGACCCTTGCAGCGGCGACGTCAGGGATTGGCGAGGAACCGGTACCCGACGCCGCGCACGGTTGTGAGGTGCTGGGGGTTGCCGGGGTCGTCCTCGATGTAGCGGCGAAGGCGCACGACGAAGTTGTCGATAGCGCGTGTGTCGGTGTCTTCGTGCACACGCCACACCTGTTCAAGGATGTCCTTGCGGGAGACAATCTGGCCTTCACGGTCGGTGAGAAAACGGAGCAGGTCGGCCTCCATGACGGTGAGTTGGGTGATGCGGTTGGGGGCGATCAGTTCGAGCGCGTCGAAGCGAATGGTGCGGTGGTTAAAGGCATAGGTGTCGGCTTGTGTGGGTTCGCCTGGGGAGTCGGCCGGGGTTGCCGCCTGCTCTGCCTGCCATGCGGTTCGGCGCAGAAGCGATTTGATGCGGACAAGCAGAATATTGAGGTCGAAGGGCTTCGGTAGGTAGTCATCGCCGCCCGCTTCCAGGCCCTCGAGAACATCTTCGGGGCGAGTGCGCGCGGTCAGCATCAGGATGGGGGTGTAACGCTGGGCCTCGCGGAGAGCGCGGGCGATGGCAAAACCGTCGGTGCCCGGGAGCATGCAGTCGAGGACGATGACGGCCACCTTCTCAGGGCCTTGGCCAGGGGCTGCGAGAAGGTAGGCGAGGGCGACGTCTCCATCGGACTCGTGGTGCACCCGGTACCCTTCCGCCTGCAGATTGAAGATGAGGCCCTGGGCGAGGTGCTCTTCGTCTTCGATAAGGGCGATGAGGGGAGATTGAGAGTCGAGGTTCATGTCAGCAACCATCATGTGGGGTGAACCACGCTTGCCAGAAGTGGGACCAACCCGTTCCATGCTATCTGCACACCGATGCAGAGGAGAAGGAATGCGATGACGCGCAGGATTCCGTGCGCCGTGGAGGGCGAGATGCGGTGCGCGATGCGTGGAGCGTAAGCGTAGCTGAAGTAGACGGTCACGCAGAGCAGAAGGATGGCGCATAAGAGGCCGGCGTGGGCGAGCAGGTTGTGGGTAATCGGTCGCTGCGGGGTCTGGGCAGCGAGCGTCAGCATGACGACGATGCAACCCGGGCCCGCCGTGATGGGAAAGGTGAACGGGTAGAAGGCCTTTTTGCGCAGGTTGCCCACTAACTCATCCGCATGCATCTGTGCGGCTGCGTTCATTTTTTCCGGACTGGGGTCAATGCTCTCCTGGTTGAGCAGCGACCACGCCATGGCCGATATGACAAGGCCTCCCGAGACCTGGACGATGGGCAGCGAGATTCCGAAGAAGCGCAGAAGTGCGGAGCCGACGAGATCGATGGTGACGAGGAAGAGGACGGTGTTAATGGCAATGCGGCGCGCAAGGGCGCGGTAGACCGGGATAGGCGCCGACCCGACCAGGCTGAGAAAGATGAGCGCAGAACCAAGCGGATTGATCAGCGGAAGAAGTGCGCTGAAGGAGAGAGCGAAATAGTCCCAAAGGAGCAGCATGATTGTCCGGAATTGATTTGGCGTTGCAAACGGTTAGAGACGCGATCATTCGGATGATTGCGCCGCGGGATTTGCGAGTGGAAGCCTCAGAGTGATGGTAGTCCCGAGGTTGGGCCCGGGGCTGAAGGCGGATACGTCTCCTCCGTGTTGGCGGGCGATGGTGCGGACGAGGAAGAGGCCGATGCCGGTGCCTTTGATCCTGATAGCGTTGCGGCCGGGGACGCGGTAGAACCGCTTGAAGATGCGTTTGTGCTGTTTCGGCGGAAGACCGACACCGGAGTCAACGATCGAAAGGGCGATGAAGGTGTAGCGGACGATGGCGATGGAACACAGGACGCGGACTCCGTGGGGGGAGTACTTGACGGCGTTGTCGAGGATGTTGAGAACCGCGGTGCGGATGTCTTCGGCGATGCCGCGCACGTGCAGGCGGACAGAGCCTGGGATCGCGGCAAGCTGGATGGCTTCGGCTGGGAGGTGATGCCGCTGGAGGGTGATGGCGATGCAGTCGGCCACGAGAGGGGCGAGTTCGAGCACGGTGCGATTCTGGTGGCGGTTGCGTGCGCCTAGTTCGCCGGCCTTGAGCACCTGTTCGACGGTGGCGAGGAGGCGGTCGGAGTCGGCCAGCATGATTTTGTAAAAGTCCTGCCGCTGGGCTTCGGGGACATCTCTGCGCTGAAGCGTTTCGAGGTAGAGACGGATGGAGGCGATGGGAGTTTTGAGCTCGTGGGTGACGGCGTTGAGGAAGGAATCCTGGCGCTCATTGCGGCGGACTTCGCGTACCAGGAAGACGGTGTTGAGCACCGCGCCGGCGGTGAGTAGAGCGAAGAAGAGAATGCCCAGCACGATCGCGGCGATGCGGCCCTTGTACAGGATGATCCAGGCGATGTTGTAGGCGATGAGTCCGCCCACCAGAAGGGCGCCGAGGGTGATCGAGAGGGCGATGGCTCCACGTCGTCGGGTGATGTTCATGGCGTGGAGATGAGTATAGTTGGCCTGGAGGTGTGAAGATGGATCGACGAGATCTGATGAAGGCGATGGGAGCGGCGGCGATGATTCCAGTGACGGCAGGAAACGAATTGCTGGCCCAGGGCGCAGTGTCTGAGGACACGGTTTATGAACTGCGGATTTATCACCTCAACGAGGGCAAGCAGCCAGGGATTCTGGAGCGGTTCCGGAGCAGGGAGACGAAGATCTTCGAGCGTCTGGGGATGCACGGCGTTGCATATTGGGTGCCGACGGATGAGCCGCTGGCCGGCAGGACGCTGATCTACATGTTGCGTCATAAGAGCAGGGCGGCTGCGACCGAAAGCTGGGCGAAGTTCAAGGTCGATCCGGAGTGGGTAGCGCTGAAGGCGGAATCGGAGAAGGATGGAGTGTTCGTTGCGAAATCGGAGTCGACGTTCATGAAGCTGACGGATTTTTCGCCAAAGGTGTAATGCCGCTCGGGGGCGAGAATGACGTGTTGACTTGCACGCCGACCGCGTTCGGAATGGTCCGTGGGCGGCTTTCTATCGACGCCAGTAGTCCGGCGGATAGTAGGCGACCGGAACCTGGAAGACGCGGTAGCCAGGGTAGGACAGCAGCGCCCAGAGCAGAAGGGCGAACCAGCCGATGACGGTCCAGCCAAAGAAGAGATTGAGCAGCAGAATGCCCGCGACGCCGTGGCCGCGATTGGCTGCGACAATGGTCGGCAGGAAGTAGAGAAGTGCGAGAACGGAGAGGGTGATCATGCCGGCTACCTCGTCAAGACGCAAGACTCGTGCATAGTCTACTACGCAGGCAAACGGCGATTCGTTCCGCAAGTTTCGCCTGCGTCGAGACTGACGCGACCCCATCTCTATCAGGAAAGAGTTTGCACATATGGGCACTCAGCGCGTGGTGATCGGGGAAATTGTCTTATCCCTTGCGGGAGGAAAGGGCCCAGCAGTAGAAAGGTCCCTATGAACAGCCTGAACCGTCGTACCTTGCTGCGGAACTCGGGAATGGTTGCGGCTTCTTGGGCATTGCCTATAAAGGCCTACGCATGGGCGGATCGGACGCTCGTGGCAGCTACGACGGCAGGAAAGATCAGTGGAGTGATACAGGAGGGGATCAGCGTCTTCAAGAGTGTCCCGTACGGTGGCGACACGGCGAAGACGCGGTTCAAGGCTCCGGTGCCTCCCACGCCGTGGGCGGGCGTAAGGGAATGCCTGAGTTTTACGACGATAGCCCCGCAACTGGTGGCTGCGCGCGCAGGTGCGCGGCCGACCGTCCCGTCGCCCACTGGAGCAGCGCCGACGTCGGCGGCGGGTGTGCCGGGAGCGCCGCCGGATCACGGTGTGCAGAGCGAGGACTGCCTGCATCTGAACGTGTTCACGCCGGGGCTGCGCGATGGGAAGAAGCGTCCTGTGCTCGTGTATTTCCACGGCGGCGCGTACAACAACGGCACCGTGAACAGCGATTTGTACGACGGAAAGCGGCTGTGCCACCGAGGCGATGTAGTGGTGGTGACGGTCAATCACCGGCTCAATGCGTTCGGGTATATGTATCTCGGCGACCTGGCGCCGGAGTATGCGGAATCGGGCAACGCGGGGCAATTGGATCTTGTGCTGGCGCTGAAGTGGGTGAAGGAAAACATTGCGGAATTAGGCGGCGATCCATCGCGTGTCCTGATCTTCGGGCAGTCCGGTGGAGGTGCGAAGTGCGCCGCCCTGATGGCCACTCCCGCGGCGAAAGGGCTGTTCCATCGCGTGATGACGATGAGCGGGCAGCAGATCAAGGGTGCGTCCATTGAGATTGCTTCGGGCCGGACGAGGACTGTGCTCGACAAGATGGGCATCCCTGCTTCACTGCGGGGCAAGGAACTGGTGGCGCAGTTGAATGCATTGACGATGGAGCAGATTCAGGAAGGCGCGCGAGCAGTGAGCTCGGACTGGCTGCCCGTCGTAGACAACGTGATTCTGTTGCGCAATCCGTTTGATCCGGATGCCCCGGCGTTGTCGGAAAACGTCCCGATGGTGTTGGGGAATGTGCATGACGAGACAGCAGTTGGCGGGCGGGGCGGCGAGATCGCGTGGGAGACGGCCCCAGCAGCCCTGGAAGCGGCGGTGCATGAATATTTGGGACCGTATAACGCGGAAGAAGTTGTGGCGGAGTTTCGCAGGATTCATCCGGACTACACGCCGACCCAGGTGGATATTGCGGCGGCGACAGCGTTCCGTGCGTGGCCGGGGCAGCGCTGGGAGGCGGAGCGGCGCGCCGCAAATCCGATTAGCCAGCCTCATACCTGGGTGTATCAGATGAACTTTACCGGCGCGAGCGGACGGGCGATGCACACCATCGATATTCCGTTCATGTTCGACAACATTGCGATGGCGGCCGGGCAGATCGGAACTGCGCCGGAACAGGTAGCGGCCGCGAATGAGCTGGCGGCGACGATGTCGCAGATGCTGATTACGTATGGGCGGACGGGGAATCCGAATGGAGAGGCGAAGGTAGCAAAGCAGGAGGGCGCGTTGCCCTATTGGCCCGCGTACGACTTGAAGAATCGCAGCACGATGATCTGGGACCGCAAGCTACATGTGGAGAACGATCCGCGCGGCGCCGAACGTGTGTTCGCCGATAAATCGCACTATCACCAGGCAGGGACTCCGTTGCCGTAGCGGGGCGCAAGGAAAAGGAAAAGGCTTAACACCGATCAACACGGATGAAGCACCGATCTTCGTGCGGCGCTTGAGAGTGTGTGCAAGACGGATATCTGTTTTGGGGTGGTATTCTCGGCGGCATGGCGCGTGAACTTGATTCGGAGATGTTGCGGCGGTTGCAGGAGAGCTATGGGGGGATGTCCGACGGGGAACTGCTGGAGTTGGCGGCGAAGCCGGACGATCTGACCGAGGTGGCGCGCGAGGTGCTGCGCGGGGAGATGGCCGCGCGGAAGCTGAAGGTGGAGGCTCCGCCGCCGGAGTCGGGACACAGGTGGGCGAGCGATGCCTCAACTCAGGACCGGTGGTCGGGGCCGGCAAGGCCCGCGGTCGTGCTTGGAAGCGCGCCAGTCCTGGACACACCGCGTGGCGAAGAAGAGGATTGGCTGAAGCCAGGCGAGGCCTGGCTCGGGGTATTCCACGACGCTTTTGAGGTCGATCGTGCCTGCCAGCTCCTCGAAGAGGACGACGTGCCATTCCGGTTACACGATGCTTTGGACGGGTCGAGACCGCGCAGAGGCACTCGGGCTGATGGCCCGGGCGTTGCGCTGAACCTGATTGTGTCTGGGGCAGACCGGGAGCGCGCCAAGGCTACCCTCCGGAAGAACATGGGGCTGTTTCCCCTTCAGGAAGTGGCTGAGGCCGACCCGATAGTGGACGACGGTACGGTATCCATAGTTGGTACATTCGGGCGGCGAGATGACGCCGATATGGTAGCGAAGGCCCTGGACGAGGCGTGCATCTGGCATCGCGTGGTGGCGAATCCCGAAGGCAGCGTGGCGAATGAGGATGCGTGGACGTTGGAGGTAAGGGAGGTCGACCTGGTGAGGGCGGGTGACGAGGCGGTGAAGGCGATAAGATTGCCGGAGGGGTAGTGGAGAGTGGCCAGTGGTAAGTGGTAAGTAGAGAGCAAAAGCGACGGCAAAGGCAGAAGCAGATTCCTGCGCTGCGCTGCGGAATGACAAACAAAAAATGACAGGGATCGACTGAGTGGGCGGGTTAAATGAGTAACCCCACGATAGGCGCGAAACGATCGCGCTGATCATGGGGCACCCGAGTGCGTGAGCTTTCTGGAGTTACATCGTGCCGGCGGGCTTGGGATTGGCCTTGTCGTATTTGGCGACATGGACCTTCTTGGCGAGGCCGACCTTGGAGAGCAGCCAGATGCCGTAGTAGTTGGGATCGAACTCGTACCAGGCCAAACCGTGGCGCGCACTGACCGGGTGGGCGTGGTGGTTGTTATGCCAACCTTCGCCACCGGTGAGCAGAGCTACCCACCAGCTATTGCGCGAGTCGTCTTTGGTTTCGAAACGGCGCGAGCCGAACATGTGTGTGGCGGAGTTGACCAGCCATGTGGAATGCAGACCGACGACTACGCGGAGGAAGGTTCCCCAAAGCATCATGGAGAAAGCGCCGAGCACGGCGTGGCCGGCGGGTGCCAGCGCAGCACCGATGGCCAGTTGAAGCAGGCCGGTGACGGTCAGCGGAAGCCAGTGGTACTTCGATAGCCAGACGTGGCCTTTGTCGCGTGTAAGGTCGGGTGCGTAGCGGCCAAGCAGCGCCGTCTCGGAGTGGAGTGCGCGGCCGGAGACGATCCATCCGGCGTGCGCCCACCAGGTGCCATCCTGCGGAGTGTGCGGATCGCCTTCTTGGTCCGAGTTCTGATGGTGGACGCGGTGGGTAGCGACCCAGAAGATGGGTCCGCCCTCAAGTGCCAGCGTGCCGCAGGCAGTGACGATGTACTCCAGCCACTTGGGAATGCGGTATCCGCGATGAGTCAGCAGGCGATGGTAGGTCATGCCGATGCCGACGTTGATCGCGAGCACGTACATGATGCCGAAGGCGAGGAGGTTTTTCCACGAGAAGAAGAAGAGAGCGGCGACGGCGCCGACATGGAACAGGCCCATGACGATGGCGGTGATCCAGTTGATGCGGCCCTGCTGATGCTCGCGGCCCATGCGCAGGTCCTGCTTGACCTTGCGTGCAACTTCAGCCGCCAACCGGCGCGCCGCTTCGATGCTCGCTGGCGTGATCGGCGTGGGGACTGCGCGGGTCGTGCTCGGAGTGCGGGTCTCGGTGGTGGCTGCTTCGGGAGTCAGGAGCGTAGGAGTCATATGGTTTGTCTGGTCGCCTTGAACATAGGATCCGGTTGCCGCGCACTTGCCGGGCTTACTGGTTAGACTTCAACGCTAGCAGGACGCGGCTACGTCGGGTGTAAGACTTTTGTAATGGACGTGTACCACTGTTTTGTTAGGGTGTGTGCATGACACCTTCGGGGGATTTTGGGCGGCGTTCCTGGGTTTTACGGGGCAGAATGCCGGTTGCAGCGATCGTGATTCTGTTGGTTCCATCGGGAGCTCAGGCGCAGGGGATAACGCCAACACTGAATCTTCCATCGAGCAAACAGATGGGGACAGTGCCAGGGAATCCGCAGCGTTTGAACTCGCTGCCAATATCGATCGCGGTATCGCCGGACCGACGGTATGTGGTGACGGTGAATGCAGGGTATGGGACATTCGAGTCGAGATACGACCAGTCGCTGGCGGTCATGGATACGCAGACGGGCAGCGTGACGGACTTTCCCGATGACCGGACCGCGGCGACCGGCAAGCAGACGTTGTATTCGGGGCTGGCGTTCAGCCGCGATGGGCGCCACCTGTATGCGAGCATGGCTTCGCTGACCAATCCGGTCGGGGACGGGAAGACGAAGACCGGGAACGGCGTGGCGGTGTATGGGTTCGAGCAGGGAAAGATCACGCGAGAGCGGATGATTCCCATTCCGCTGCAGAGGTTGGTAGGTGCGCGGCGGACCAAGTTGATCGGCGGCGTGGATGGGGCATTGGGCGTGCCCTTTCCGTCGGCGATTGCGATGGCGGGCAGCGCGAGTTCGGAGAAATTACTGGTGGCGGACAATCTCTCAGATGATGTGCTGCTGATGGATGCGGCGACTGGCAACGTGCTGCAGCGGTTCGACCTGTCGGAGAGCGACGCGGTGCCTTCGACCTATCCTGTGGCGCTGGCGGTTTCGAAGGACGGTGCGCGCGCGTTTGTTGCGTTGTGGAATTCCAGCGAGGTGGTGGAGCTTGATTTGAAGAAGGCGACCGTCGGGCGGAAGCTGGCGCTGCTGAAGCCGGCCGATCCGGTGAAGCCCGGGACGCATCCGTGCGCGCTGGAAATTTCTCCCGATGGGCGAACGATGTATGTGGCGCTGGCGAACCGCGATGCGGTGGCGGCGATCGATGTCTCCGGGAGCGGCGCCAACGCCAGGTTTGCCGTAAAGGGCTACTTCGACACGCGGCTGCCGGGTCAGAGCTACTTCGGCGCGGAGCCGGATGCGCTGGCGCTGAGTAGCGATGGCAGCCGCCTCTATGTGGCGAACATGGGGTCCGACGCGGTGGCCGTGATCGACACCCGCAAACTGACAACTAGCGCGGCGAAAGAAGGGATGGTTGAGCCGTTGGGGTTCATCCCGACTGAGTGGATGCCGATGGCGCTGGCGCTGATTGGACCGCAGACGAACTCGGGGTCGGCGCACGAAAAGCTTTATGTCGCAACGGCCAAGGGCCGGGGCGCGGGGCCGAACAACTTTGCGCAGAGGGTGCACGGCGGATCGCGCGATGCGAAGCTGAAGCGGGACTTCACCTACATTGCGACGCTGTTGTATGGGTCCCTGGCTGCGGTAGATCTGGATGCGATCGACCTGAAGGCGGCGACGGCGGAGGTGATGGAGTCGAACCGGATGAAGGCCGCGGAGGAGAAGATTGCGTTCGCCGGCGGTGGAGACCGGATCAAACACGTGATCTACGTCATCAAGGAGAACCGGACCTATGACCAGATCTTCGGCGACCTGAAGCAGAATGGAAAGCCGGTGGGGAACGGCGATCCGCGCCTGGCGATGTACGGCGAGCACGTCACGCCAAACCAGCACAAACTGGCGCTGCAGTTTGGCGTGCTGGACAACTTCTTCGATTCCGGCGAGGTGTCGGGCGACGGGCATGTGTGGTCCAATGCGGCGATCGGGACCGACTACCTGGAGAAGACATGGCAGCAGGACTATCGCAACGGGCAGCGAACCTATGACTATGAAGGCGTGGTCGCGAACGGCTATCCAATTCAGCAGAAGATCGCGGATGTGGCGGAGCCTTCGAGCGGCTATTTGTGGGGCAATGCGGATGCGCACGGAAAGACGCACTACAACTTTGGCGAGTACATCTCCTCGACCTTCTGCGATGTGAAGAAGAGCGCGAGTTCGCAAGAGGGACCGTTGTTGGAGGGATCGAAGTGCCAGCGCGCAGCGATCCAGCAAGGCGGCCAGATTCCCGAAGAGTGGGGCGGCGGGGTGAACAAATGGCCGTGGGCGATCCCGTTGCTTGCGAGCAATCTCGCGACCAAGCCCGAGTTGGTGGGACACTTCGCGCCGGAGACCCCGGATTTCAATCTGCGCGTCCCCGACCAGATTCGGGTGAACGTTTTCCTGAAGCACCTGCAGGGCTGGGTTGCGGACCGTGCAGTTGGCAACGACACCATGCCGAACTACATCATCCTGCGGCTGCCGAATGATCACACGGGGGGAACGGTGCCGGGCGGCCCGACGCCGAATTCTTCAATAGCCGACAACGATCTGGCGATTGGGCGTGCGGTGGATGCGATTTCGCACTCCGCATTCTGGGACGATACGGCCTTCTTCCTTCTGGAGGACGATGCGCAGGACGGCGCGGATCACGTGGATGCCCATCGCAGCCTTGCGCTGGTGGTAAGCAAGTACTCGCCGCGGGCCGGGGATGGTGGGGCGTTTGTGGACAGCAGGTTCTACTCGACGGTGAGCGTCGTACGGACGATGGAAACACTGCTTGGGCTGCCGCCGATGAATAATAATGATGCGTTGGCGTCGCTGATGGGATCGATGTTTACCGGCCCAGGCGATCAGAAGCCCTTTGTGGCCGACTATGGGAATCGAGACAATGGTCTGATCTATACGGCGAACGCAAAGACCGCCGTGGCTGCGAAGGAGTCGATGAAGATGGACTTCACCCATGCGGACCGCGCAGATGCGCAAAAGCTGAATGTGATCCTGTGGCGGGATGCGATGGGCGATCGAGTGGTGCCGGCACAGTTGATGCGAAAGCACAAGAAGTCGGGGAAGAAAGATGATGACGATTGAGGCAGCGGATGGAGAGTAAGAATTTGGATTCACCACGGTTGGGGCCGTTTCGGCTGGCGCCGTGGTTCAGCGAGCGGCCGTGGGGAAGGCGCGATCTGCGACCGTGGTACAACTCGACCGGAACGACAGAGCCGGTAGGTGAGGCGTGGCTTACGGGGCCGCAGAGCGTGGTCGAGACGGGAGCGATGGCTGGACGGACGCTGGCGTCGGTAACGGCGGAGGGGAGTGAGCAGTTGCTGGGCCCGGAGGGTGGCGCTGAGTTTCCGCTGCTGGTGAAGCTGCTGTTTCCCAGTGACAAGCTTTCCGTGCAGGTGCATCCCGACGATGCGCAGGCGCAGGCAATGGGGCAACCGCGGGGCAAAACAGAGTGCTGGTATGTGCTGGAGGCAAAGCCGGGAGCGACGATTGCCCTGGGACTGCGAGAAGGGGTGACGGCGAAGGCGATCCAAGCCGCTGTGCCGGATGGAACGTTGGAACAGTTGATGGAGTGGGTGCCCGTATCGGTAGGCGACATGATTTTTGTCGACGCTGGGACGGTGCATGCGATCGGGCCGGGCGTGGTGCTGCTCGAGACCCAGCAGACATGCGACATCACATTCCGCTTATACGACTATGGGCGTCCGCGCGAACTCCATGTTGAGCAGGCGCTCCGAGTAATGAAGATGCATACGGCGGCGGGAAAGATAAAGCCGGTCGCGATGGATGGGTTCACCCGGCTGATCGAGCAGAAATACTTTGTCGTCGATCGATACGAGGTTGTCGAGGGACATAATGTAGTGATCCCGATTGAGGGAGCGGGATGCCTCGTGGGTCTGAATGGCGCGGCAATTGTGGAGAGCGAGGGTACCCAGTCAGTAGAGTTGCTGGCTGGGAAGGCGGTGATTGTGCCTGCGGATATGCAATCGGTGGTGGTGCAGAGCCAGGTGGGGGCCTCGTTGGTGAGGTGCTTCGCGCCGGCTGGGTGATAAGTCCTCAGTTGCCAATTCTCAGCGGCGACGCCCGGCTTGCGTGCGAGACGGGATGCGGTGGATGCGGATACGATGGAGCGGGTTTGAACTCTGGAGGAAAGATGCGTCGTAGCGGTCTTCTGTTTGGGTCTGTGTTTGCAATGAGCGGTATGATCGCGCTCGGGCAGCCGCCAGCTGTACCACAGCCGGGAATACCGGCAGTTTCGGCTGCGAATGCTGCGACTCCGACTCCAATGCTGTTGTGGCCGCAGGGCGCTCCCGGTGCGCTGGGTGATTCGGACGACGACAGCCCGACGCTGGCGGTGTATCTGCCTGCATCGAATCCGACGAAGACGGCGGTGGTGATTGCGCCGGGCGGCGGGTATCAGCATCTCTCGATGGTGAAGGAAGGCTCGGATGTGGCGGCCTGGTTGAACGCGCGCGGCGTCGCCGCTTTCGTGCTGAAGTACAGGTTGGGCATGAAGTATCACAACCCGGTTGAACTCGAAGACGCGCAGAGAGCAATCCGGACTGTGCGGTCCGATGCGGCGAAGTATGGCGTGGCGCCGGACCATATCGGGATGTGGGGATTTTCCGCGGGTGGGCATCTGACGGCGACGACTGGGACGAACTTCGATGCCGGGAACCCAGCGGCAGCGGATGCAATCGACCAGCAGAGCAGCCGCCCGGACTTTCTGATCCTGTCGTATCCGGTGATCACGATGGAGGATCCGTATGCACACAAAGGCTCGCGGACGTTTCTGTTGGGCAACACTCCAACGCAGGCGGATATGGATGCGATGTCGGCGGAGCTGCATGTGACCGCGCAGACGCCTCCGACGTTCCTGTTTACTACCACTGACGACAAGACCGTGCCCGTGATAAACAGCGTGATGTTCTACTCGGCGCTGGTGAAGGCGGGTGTGCCGGCCGAGATGCATATCTTTCAGCACGGGGCGCATGGGTCGGGACTGGCCACCACGAATCCGCAGTTGAGCCTGTGGCCGGATCTGCTGATTAAGTGGATACGCGAGCGCGGCTATGCGGCGGCGGCAACTCCGTAGTTGCCCGGAAACACGGGAATCGCGGAGGGATTGGTGTTTATTTCTCATGCGCCGTGGAGGGCCTGGTGTAGAGTACGCAAGGCAGCTAATGCACAGGTCGCGCCGCGCTGAATCTGGGGACTTCTCGGAAGTGCGAGGCGATCGGTTGCTGCCTCAGGGCTTGATGGTCGAAACAGGTGATCGGCAGATGCGTTTGATGTTGGCGAAGGGGTTGCTGGTTTTGTGTGTGGGCGTCTTGGCGGGCAGTCCGCCGATGGCTGGACTGATGGCCTGGGCGCAGTCGCCTTCGCCGGGTGCGGCGGTTGTCGCGCCTGCTGCGTCGACTTCGCAATCCGGTTCCGAGTCGAACCGAATCGCCGCGCTGGAGAAACAGGTTTCGGACCAGTCGGCAGCGATTGCCGCGGCGCAGCAGTCCGGGGACAACTCCTGGATGCTGGTTTCAGCGGCGCTGGTTCTGATGATGAGCGGACCCGGACTGGCGCTGTTCTATGGCGGTCTGGTACGCAAGAAGAATGTGCTGGCCACGATGATGCAGACCTTCGCAATGATGGCCGTCATCACGGTGCTGTGGGCGCTGGTGACGTATTCGCTGGCGTTCGGCAGCGGAAACGCATTCATTGGCGGCCTGCACAATATGTTCCTCCATGGGGTCGGGTTGGCGCCGAGCCCCTACGCGCCGACGATTCCGCTGCAGACCTTCATGGTCTATCAGTTGATGTTCGCAATCATTACGCCGGCACTGATTACGGGAGCCTTTGCCGAGCGTATGAAGTTTTCCGCCATGCTGGTCTTCATGGTGCTCTGGGCCATCGTTGTCTACAGTCCGATGGCGCACATGGTGTGGGGAGTGGGCGGCCTGTTGAACGCCGTGACGGGAAAATTTCCGTGTCTCGACTTTGCCGGTGGCACCGTGGTGCATGTGACGTCGGGCGTATCGGCGTTGGTGACTGCGCTGTATCTTGGCAAACGCGTTGGCTACCCGAAGGTCCCTATGCAGCCTCATTCGGTTGTGCTGAGCTTCATCGGGGCTTGTCTTCTTTGGGTGGGTTGGTTCGGATTCAACGCAGGATCGGCGCTCGGGTCGGGAACGCTGGCAACATCCGCGTTCGTCGCAACGCAATTTGGCGCCGCAGCGGCGGCGATTGGATGGAGCGCCGTGGAGTGGATGCGGAACGGCAAGCCTTCGGCACTGGGTGCGATCTCGGGCGCCGTGGCAGGCCTGGTGGCGATCACTCCCGCTTCGGGGTTTGTGACGCCGATGGCGGCGCTCTGGATTGGATTGCTCGCCGGCGCGGTCTGCTTCTTCATGGTGGTCACGGTGAAGGCGATGTTTGGCTATGACGATTCGCTGGATGCGTTTGGCGTACATGGAGCTGGCGGAACGTTGGGCGCAATGCTAACGGGAGTGTTTGCCAATAGCGCAATCAACCCGATCTTCGGCGCCGGCAAGGCGACGGGACTCTTCGAAGGGAATTGGCGCCAGGTCTTCTATCAGGCGGTTGGCGTGGCGATCGCGTGGACGTTGGCCATTGTGGGCACTCTTATCATTCTGTTCATCGTCGACAAGACGATTGGGCTTAGGGTGAGTGCAGAGGATGAGGCGACAGGCCTGGATCTTT